>OLSH01000189.1_pt1 | contig 66140 bp, 62 predicted proteins | sample 1643221 | NCBI WGS metagenome assembly OLSH01 (sample SAMEA3136681, study PRJEB25190) | human gut metagenome | biome: human gut; feature: human-associated habitat; material: faeces | place: Austria | collected 2013 | reverse complement strand
TAGCCTTCCGGCTTTTTTGTACCACTCGCTTAGCAAGTGGTTTTTTTATACAATATAAAAGAGGTTGATTTTAGTCAACCTCTTGTTTTATATTATTAATATTAGAAATTATGTATAAAACTTAAAATTACCATGTCATAGTAATAATTTTTATTTACATAACCTTGATATTTTACATTTACTAAAAAGTCTGGATCAATATAATATCCTAAACCTAAACTAAACATTCCTGTATCTCTTGATACTTCCAATGCCTTTATTTTTCCTGAATCTGTAATAAATTTTTTTCTATCTGCAAATTCATAAGACCATTCTGCATTTCCTGTAAATAAGAACTTATCTCCCATTTCTTTTGAATACATAAGTCCGACATTTCCACTTCCTACTCTGTCATTAGAAGTAGATATTCCATCATGACCTTTAGTAGTATACTGATTCCAGCCAACTCCTAAGTATGGATAAAGGAGTGACTTTTCTCCAAGTTCAAAGAAATATCCTCCCTCTGCTCCTAAAGAATAGTTTTTAGTTCTGTAAACTATATTAGAAATATTTGTAGTTTTTAAAATATTCTTACTTTCATCATATCCAGCTCTTCCAATAAAAAGCCAGTTTTCTTTGTTATATGCAAGATAAGTATTTAATCCATAAGTTCTTATCTTTTGGCTGCTGTCATCTTGATCATCAAATTCAGCCCTTGATCTTATATAACCAAAGCTCATTCCTGTCATGAAGTCAGGGTTAGATAAGAAAGTACTGTTAGTGGCCATTAAAAATCCTTTAATCTTTGCATCATAATCAGTATTATTATCATATTTATCATAAGAAGACTTGATTTTTCCTATTCCTTCAATATATTGAGAACTGCCACTGTAGCCTCTTCTATCCATTTTTTTAAACATTACGCTTTCTCTGAACTGACTTCTTCCTCTGTCAGTTATAATTTTTCCATTTATCTCTGAAAGGTTTGTTTGAAGGTCATGTGTTCCTCCAAATGAACTGACAGAAATAGCTGCAAATACTAAAGGGAGTAATTTTTTTATTTTCATTCAATCTCCTCCAGACTACCTTCTTCTTTTTCCAAATATTCTTAACAGATATAAGAATAGGTTTATAAAGTCAAGATAGAGATTCAATGCACCAATTATTCCAAGTTTATTCATAGCTTCTTCGTCACCGTTTGCCATTTGGAAAGCTATCTTTTTGATTCTGTTAACATCATAAGCTATAAGAGCTGAGAAAATAACTATTCCTAATACAGTTCCAATCCAGTAAAGAAAAGGAGCTTTAAGGAAGAAATTGATTACTGACATTATAATTATACTGATAAGTCCTGTCATTAAATATTTACCATAGTTGCTAAGATCTTCACTTGTAGTATACCCATAAGCTGCAATGACTATAAACATTATCAGAGCCACTCCTAAAGTATAAAATATACTCACAGGGTGAAATACAAATCCCAGACTGCTGAAAAGAATTCCATTCATTAGTGAATAAAGAAAGAACATCATTCTTGCAGTTCCAGAAGACATCTTGTTAATTCCTAAACTTAATCCAAATACCAATGCTATTTCTGCAAACATTATTATTTTAAAATAAGGCATTATAGCATACAGCAGTCTTGCATTAAAACCAAATAAGTATATTGGTACCAGTGTTGTAATAAGTACTCCAATTACCATGTTCAAAAAAACTTTCCTAAGGAATTTATTCGTCGTTTCTACATTGACATAAACTCCTTGCTCGTTACGCATTTCATTTAAATCGTATTCGTTCATTATTATGTTACCTCCTGATTTATATTTAAAATTTTAAAAAGCCCTTTTTAAAATCTCAAGTACATCTGCTTTGTGAAGCTTTTTCATTGTTCCAAGAGGACCAAAAGCAACAGCTGCATCAGCCATTCTTTCAAGATTTTCTTCCTCTATTCCTACTTCTCTTAAAGTAGTTGGAATATCCAGAGATTTAAAAAATTCTCTAGTTTTATTTATTGCTTCTTTTGCAATAACCATAGGATCATCCCCTGAAATGTCCCATACATATTTTCCATATTCTACAAATCTATGAACATTTTCTTCAGACAATACATATTCCATCCATACAGGAGTAAGAATAGCAAGTCCAACACCATGAGTTATATCATGATAAGCACTTAGTTCATGTTCCATTCCATGAGTTGCCCAGTCTGTAGATATTTTACCATAAGTAAGCAGTCCATTCAATGCTAAAGAACTTCCCCACATTAGATTAGCTCTTGCTTCATAATTTTCAGGTTCATTATATGCAATAGGACCAAAGTGTATTATAGTCTTTAAAAGTCCTTCCATCAAACGATTTTGTAAAAATCCATCATGATCAGGTGAAAAATACTGCTCAAATATATGACTCATTATGTCAGCAGTTCCAGCAGCTGTATGATATTTATTTACACTGTAAGTATATATTGGGTCAAGTATAGAGAAAACAGGTCTTAGCAGGTCACTTCCTATAGCTAGCTTTCTGTTTTCATTCATATTTGATATCACACTGTTTCCATTCATTTCACTTCCAGTGGCAGCAAGTGTTAGAACAGAAGCTACTGGCAAAGCAGAAGTAAGCTGTTTCATCTTATTTTTTACATATAAATCTTCCCATATATCTCCATTATATCTGCTTTGTGCAGCTATTGCCTTAGCACAGTCTATAGTACTTCCTCCACCTATAGCAAGGACAAGGTTAATATCCTCTCTTTTACATATTTCAGCTCCATAATATACACATTCTATCCTAGGATTTGGATCTACATTAGGAAGTTCAAATATAGATATTTCTTCTCTCTTTAATACTTCTATAACTTTATCATAAAGTCCGTTTCTTTTTATGCTTCCTTTACCATATACTAAAAGGACTCTACTACCTATTTTTTTAACTTCATTTCCAAGTTCATCGACTTTACCAGTTCCAAAAAGGATTTTTGTACTTACGTTATAATTGAAATTTTTCATATGATTTTCCTCCCTTTTAATTAAATAATAGTTTTAGTAAAACCAAGGTCAACTATTTTAAGACCATCCACTGCTGCACTTACTATTCCACCAGCATACCCAGCTCCCTCTCCTATAGGAAATAATCCATTTATATTGATGGATTGCCCCTTTATATCTCTTGTTATTTTAACAGGAGCAGAGGTTCGTGTTTCAGGAGCTATAAGATTTACATTTTTTGATATAAAATAACTATTTTTCCCCCATTGTTGAAAGGCGGCCTTCATGTTATCAGTCATGAATTTTGGAAATAGATTATTTAAATCATATGAATTCATTTTCATTTCATAACTGCTTTCAATACTTCCAGAAGTTTTCTTTCCTTCGATAAAATCTATAACATTTTGGTAAACAGCACCATAATTATTTCCAATTTCATAGGTTTTTCTTTCTAAATTTTCCTGAAACTTCATTCCAGAGAAAAGTTCAGCTCCAAATTCATTTTCTTTTATTCCTACTACAATGGCAGAGTTTGAAAATTTTCCATCTCTTTTAGAGTAGCTCATTCCATTTACTAATGTTTTTCCTTCTTCTGAAGCAGCATTGACTACAACTCCACCTGGACACATACAGAATGAAAATACTCCTCTGTCTTCTTTTTTATTATTATATGTTACACTGTATGTGGCTGCACCTAATAAAGGATGGTCAGCATATTTTCCATACTGCATTTTATCTATATCACTTCTCAGATGTTCTATTCTTGCTCCCACAGCAAAGGGTTTATTTTCCAGATGAACTCCATTTTTATGAAGCATCCTATAAGTATCTCTTGAAGAATGTCCTATTGCCAGTATTACAGAGTCAGTACTGATAATCTCTTTTACTCCATCTTTATTTATAGTCTCGATTCCAATAACACAATTGTTTTTTATAAGGAGATTTTCCATTTTAGTATTAAAATAGAATTTTCCTCCCATGCTTTTTATTTTTTCTCTGATATTTTTTACTACTACTTTTAATACATCAGTTCCTATATGAGGTTTATAATCCCACAATATTTCCTCTTGAGCTCCACAATCAACAAGCTCTCTAAATACTTTATCTATATATTCACTTTTTATTCTTGTATTAAGTTTTCCATCAGAATATGTTCCAGCTCCCCCCTCTCCAAATTGTACATTTGATTCTGAATTAAGAATAGAGTCAGCTATAAATCTGTTGTTAGTTATATCTCTTTTATCTACCTCTTCTCCTCTCTCAAAAACAAGGGGAATATATCCATATTCAGCAAGTCTTAATGCAGAGAACAGTCCTGCTGGTCCTGCACCAATTACTGCTACTTCTTTATTTTTATATAAAGGCTCTCTTATTATCTTTTCTTTTTCTTTCACTGGAAGAACATTAGATAATGCTGATATATCTAATTCTTTTTTTAATAAAACTTCTATATTGTAAATAAATTTTATATCATTCTTTTTTCTGCTGTCTATGGATCTTTTATTCCATATGAGCATTTCTATATTCTCTTTTTTTATTCCTCTTTTTTCAAGCTCTTTTAATATTTCCTTATCTTGATTTTTATCTATTGAAATTATTATATTATTAATATTTACTCTCATGTTCCACCTCTAGTAAATTATACCATATATAATAATCAAATAACAATAAAAAAGCCTGTGAAATTGAACACAGGCTGGCTTTTTTATTTTATTTTGTCAGCTAGAGTTTTTCCAACTTTAAACTTAACTGCCTTTTTAGCTTCTATTCTCATTTTTTTATTAGTTTGAGGATTTCTAACTTCTCTAGCAGCTCTCTCTTTTACTTCCCATTTACCCCAACCTACGAAAGTGATGTCATCTCCTTTTACAAGTGTATCTTCAACAGAAGCTAAGAATAAATTTACTGCTCTCTCCGCTTCTTTTTTAGTAAATCCACCATTTTTAGCATATAATTCCACAAATTCTTTTTTAGTCATATTTGTTCCTCCTTGGGTTTTAATTAAAAGTAACTCTTAAAATTGTAATTCTTACTTACTATATATATAACCTTTATTTTTCATTTTGTAAATAGAAAGTTTTAAAAATTTCATATTTTAGAAAATTACTTTAAATCCTTCAGAGGCAACATTCACATCATTATCTGTTATTCCGAGATATTTTTGAGTTACAGCTATTGAAGAATGATTTAATAGACGCCTAACTAATTCTATATTAAATTTATTATTTGTATATTGAATATGAGCATAGGTCTTTCTAAAACTATGTGTGGATAGCCCTTCAATAGAAGCACATATAGCGATTTTTTTTAATATTTTCTGCACCCATCTAGATGATATATCAAAAATATTGTCATTTCTACTAAGAAAACGCTTTCTACAATAAGCTTCAACTATTTTAACAACTTCATAATTAATTTTTCTATTCTGTATTTTCCCCGTTTTTTGCTCTCTTATGGATAATTTACCATCAACAAAGTCACTTACTTTTAGACTTAGCACATCTCCTATTCTAAGTCCAGTATTTAATTGAATAAGACAAATCAGATGTACTTGTGCGTTAGCTCTGACTTTTATTCCATTTCTTCTTACTCCGCTTTTTATAAATAAAAAAATTATTTCTAATTCGTCAAATTTTAAGGCCCTAGTTTTCATTTTTACTTTCATCTCCTAAGCATGTAATATATGTGTAGTATAGACATATATAAAATATACCATATTTTTTAGATGAGAGAAATATTTTTATTTTTAGTATAGCAATATTACTCTTATTGTTATAGAATATATGTATAATTTATTTTGGGAGGTTTTTAGAATGATTATAATAAAGAATGGTACTTTACTTGATGTTGAAAAGTCTAAATTTGAAAAAATGGATATTTCAATAGAAGATGGTAAAATTACTGGAATTAAAAAAAGTATTAAACCTAAGAAAGATGATGAAATTATTGATGCTACAGATAAAATAGTAGCTCCAGGATTTATTGATGCCCACTGTCATTTAGGGCTTATGGGAGACAGTGTTGGTTTTGAAAATGATGATGTTAATGAAAAGTCTGATCCAATAACTCCTCAATTAAGAGCAATTGATGGAATTGACCCTATGGACAGAGTATTTACTGAAGCTTATCAAGGGGGAATTACTTCAGTAGCTACTGGACCGGGAAGTGCTAATGTAATTGGAGGACAATTTGCTGCTATAAAAACTTTTGGAAAAAGAATAGATAAAATGATAATAAAAGCTCCTATTGCTATGAAATGTGCTTTTGGAGAAAATCCAAAGAGATTTTATGGAACAAAAGGAAAAATGCCTACTACTAGAATGGGAACTGCTGGTATGCTTAGAGAGACTCTTCAAAAAGCAAAAGAATATATGCTTAAATCTGAAGCTGCTGGAGATGATATTACTAAAAAACCTCAATATGATGCAAGACTAGAAGCTTTAATCCCTGTTTTGAAAAAAGAAATTCCTTTAAAGGCTCATGCACATAAAGCAAATGATATATTCACTGCTATCAGAATAGCTAAAGAATTTAATGTAAAAATGACTTTAGATCATTCAACAGATGCTAGATGTATAGTTGATGAATTGGCTGAAGAAAATTATCCTATGATTGTTGGACCAAGCTTAGGGCACAGAACAAAAGTTGAGCTTATAAATAAATCTTTTAAGACAGCTGCTGTTCTTAATAAAGCTGGAATAAAAATATCTATAACAACTGACAGTCCTGTTATCCCTCTTCAACATCTTCCGATTTGTGCTGCTCTTGCAGTAAAAGATGGTCTTGATAAATGGGAAGCTCTTAAAGCTATCTCTATAAACCCTGCTGAAATATTAGGATTAGAAGACAGAGTGGGATCTATCAAAGTTGGTAAAGATGCAGATATAGTTATCTGGTCAGCTGATCCTCTTCAAATAGATGCAAAAGTTGAATATACTATCATAGATGGAAAAGTAGTTTTCAGTGGTGAGGGGGAAGAATAGTGAAAGAACTTCTTAAAAAATTCAGAAGAGAACTTCATCAAATACCTGAGGTAGCTTTTGAAGAACACAAAACAGCAGAGTACATAAGAGAGAAGCTCAAAAAATATGGAATACCATATGAAGAAATAGTTAATGAACATTATACTACAGGAACTATGGTACACTTCAAAGGAGAAGAGGGATGTATTGCTTTTAGAAGTGATATAGATGCTCTGCCTATAACTGAAGATACTGGCTGTGATTTCGCTTCTACAAATGGAAGAGCACACGGATGCGGACATGATGGACATGCTGCTACTCTTCTGACATTTGCAGTATGGCTGAAAGAGCAGCAGGATAAAGGAGTAAAATTTAATAAATCTATTGTCCTTATATTCCAGCCGGGAGAAGAGGGGAAAGGTGGAGCAAGATATCTTTCTGTACATGAAAAATTCCTAAATAAAAATATAGAAGCTATATTTGGAATGCATTTATTTCCATTGCTTCCTGAAGGAACAGTATCTACAAAGATAGGACCACTTATGGCACAAACTATAAATCTTGATATAGAGATTTATGGTAAAGGAGGGCATGGAGCAGAACCTCAAAACTGTATCGACACTATTCTTATAACTTCTAAACTTATAGAAGCATACCAAAGTGTTGTATCGAGAAATATAACTCCTATTGAGCCTATGGTTCTTACTATTGGTTCTATACATGGAGGAAGTGCAAGAAATATAATTCCAGAAAAAGTTTCACTTCTTGGAACTATCAGAATATTTTCTAAATCAATGATGGCATTTATCAAAGAAAGACTGGAAAATATCAATAAGGGATTTGAGCTTTCCTACGGTGTCAAAATAGATTTTAATTTCACCCCTGTGTATTCTCCTGTAATTAATGATGAAAAGCTTTATCATGTATTCAGAGAAGCTGTGAAGAGGAGTAATTTTGTTGAAGCAAAACCAGAAATGATTGCTGAAGATTTTTCATTCTATCTTGACAAAGTTCCGGGATTATTTTTCTTCCTTGGAGTAAGAAATGAAGAGAAAGGATATGTTTATCCACTGCATAATCCAAAATTTAATTTTGATGAAGCAGCTTTATTAAAAGGTGTGGAAACTTTCCAAAATATAGCTTACGCTATGAAAGCATTATAAAAATATTTAAAAGGATAATCTATAGATAGGAATATAATTCAGCAGAAAGGTTTATATCAATAACAAACCTTTCTGCTTTCCAAATTTCATTCTTACTTTATTTTATCCTTTTTTATTTTTTTGAAAGTTTTTTTCAATATCACTAAGTATAGGCATCCCTAATTTTTTATTTTTCTTCAAGTGTAAATATGTTTCTCTTAATCCTTCTTCTAATGAATATTTATTTTTAAATCTTGTTTTAGTAATTTTAGATATATCTCCTATTAGATTTTCATTTCTAAATGGAAACCAGTCTCTTGCTTTTAAATTTTCTTTTTCAAGATCGATATATTGTATCATAGGTTTCTTATTACAGATATTGCTGCACAGTTCAGCATAGTCTTTTATGGTGATTCTTTCATTACCAGAAATATTAAATATTTGGTTGAAGAAATCAGAATTACCTAATGAAAAATTCACAGCTTCACATAAATCATCAATATAACCAAACTGAATTATCTCTTCTCCTTTATCTGGAATAAAAACAGGCATATTATTTTCAAACCTTGCAAACATATAACTTTCCCTATCTAAATTATTTTCAGGGCCATAAATATAGAATGGTCTGAATATAGTATATTTAAAATTTAGTTTTTCAGCATTTTCAATAGTAATTTTCTCACTTAAATATTTATCTTCAGCATATTTACCCCATACTTCATTTGCTCCAGTATTATCTATTTCTTTTGCTGGAATATGTTTCATATCATTGTATATTGAGGCACTGCTTATAAGAATATATTGGCTATATTTTCCTGTCATTACTTCCTGAATAAGAGATGCCTGATCTCTGGTATATGACAATATAATCTATAGAGATATCTTTCAAAGATTTACATAAATCATCTTTTATATTTCTATCACACTTTAAAAATTCAGCTCCATCAGGATTTATTCTATTTCCTCTGTTGAGAATATAAACTGTATATCCCTTATCTAAAAGAAATTCACATAATCTTTTTCCCAAAAACTGATTTCCACCCATTAATAGAATTTTTTTCATATCGCCTCCATCAAATTTTTTATTATATTTTATATGATAGTTTATATAAAAAAATATTGCAAAGTTTTTTATGTATATAATTTTAACATTTTCCTTATTTAAATTCCCCATTCTCTAAAGTGCACTTCATATAAAAGTCAACTTCCCATATAAATTCCAGTTTCAGTATATTTTTTTCAAAATTAAAAATGCTGTATTTTAATCTTATTTACATTATCATTTGTAAATGAGGAACAACTTTTTATATAATTTTCCTAGTAAACAGTTGAATCTTTTAGCTTCAGAATAGGTATATACGAACATTTTAAATTTTTTTATTGTTATCTACTAATTTGCTTTTGTTATTGATATAATCTATCTATCATAAACAAGGGGGAGTAAAACATGAAAAAAATTCTTATCAGTATCATTCTTCTGCTATCTTGCATTACAGCATATGGAAAGGATAAAGTAGAGGAAATAATGAAAAAAGGTGTTATCAGAGTCGGAACAACAGGAGATTATAAACCATTTACTTATCTCAATGGAGATAAATATGAAGGGTATGACATTGAAATAGCTAATCTTATAGCTAAGGAATTAGGTGTAAAAATCGAATTTGTTCCTACAACTTGGAAAACTCTTATATCAGATTTAAATGAAGATAAATATGATGTAGCAATGGGTGGAATAACAAGAACAGTGAAAAGACAGGTAGAAGCTCAAATGAGCAACCCTTATTTAGTATTTGGTAAATGCTATCTTGTAAGAAAGGGAGAAAAGGGAAAATATAATTCGATTGAAGCTGTCAATAAGCCGAGTGTAAAAGTAGGAGTAAATATTGGAGGAACTAATGAGATATTTGCTGATGAGCATCTATCTAATGCCACAATAATTCGTTATAAAAATAATTTAGATGTGCCAGTTGCTGTAGAAAAGGGAGAGGTTGATATTATGGTAACTGAAAATCCTGAAGCTGTTACTTATGAAAAAATAAATCCTAAACTGGAAGGGTCATTGACAGATGCTACTCTGACTAAAAGCCAGATGGGATATATGGTAGCTAAAGATCAACAGCATCTTTTAAATACTATAAACTTTATTTTGGCTGAACTTGAAGTAAGAGGAACAATAGCAGAACTTAAAAATCAATACTTAAAATAATCTTTTTAAGAGAGAACTTAGCATAAAAAGTTCTCTTTTTTTTATTGAAAAACAGATATTTTTCGCATCGTTTTTTACTCTTTAATTCTAAAAATAGTCATTTTTATTTAAATATATAGGAATAATATGGTATAATAATTAAAAGAATGCTTATAAAAGAGGAGGGTGATGGGGAGAATGTTAAAAAGACTTCTTATTATAGCATTTTTGATGTCTCAAACTGCTTGTGGGAAAGTAGCAAGCTGGTATGCAAAAGGATTTGAGGGGAAAAGTACAGCAAGTGGATATATATACGACTCTAGACAATATACTTGTGCATCTAATTCACATGATTTTGGAACTGTATTAAAGGTAACAAATAAGGAAAATGGAAAATCTGTTGTAGTCGTGGTGACAGATAGAGGATCTTTTGGTAAAAAATATGGACGTGAAATTGATCTGAGTAAGGCAGCTTTTACAAAAATAGCCAACCCTAATGAGGGGCTTATAAAAGTAAAAATAAAAGTGCTGAATGAAAAAAATACCTTTAAGTACAAACATGGAAGCCCTGTTTTTAATGCCAGAGAATATCAAAAATATGTTAAAAGATAAGGAATAATTAAAGCCAGAGGATAATTTCTTCTGGTTTTTAATTTAAGAATATAAGCCAGGATATTTATAAAACAATATTTTTTATTTATTCCATTATCGGACAAAATTTTTAAATACTCTTTATTATATATCCAACTTATATTCTACTGATACAGTCACCCTACTGTCATCATCTTTTCTACTGTCTGAGCTGCTGCTTCCTTCACTTACCTGGTACATCAAATCTAAAGTAAGACCATTGTTATATTCTATTCCTCCACCCATTCCATAATAAGAACCGTTTTGTGAATTGACAGTATCATTTATTGATTTATATCTGGAATTACTTTTTCCTCCTATATTATTTACAGCATATCCTAAATTAAGCTTTAAGTAAGGACGCCACTCATCCATCTGAGGAAGTTTATACCTTCCAGTTACATACAATGGAATAGAATCCATATCTGCATTTTCCTCTGCTGCTTCCTTTACAAAAAATCTTCCGCTTTGCTCCTGATCAAACATAGCAATTCTATCTTTTTTTAAGCTGTATCTATCCTGATAAGACATTCCTACCCCCAATTCTACATCAGGTATAAGCTTATCACTTCTCAGCTCTTTAGCTACTTCATGTCCAACATGTATAACTTCTGTTTTGTCTTCAAAATCATGTTCTTTTAATTTTTCGTTTAAAGTGTCTATAAAATCATAATATTTTTTAACTACATTGCTTTCTGACTGTCCTGCTTCTAAATTAGTATATTCTTCCAGATCTCTTTTTATAAGAAGATTCTCTTCTCCCTGCGTCATATCAACAGTTACTTCTGGTTCGGGAGATTCTTCAGCATTTTTTATTATTTCTCTCAGTTTATCTTCAGTTAATTTTTCAGTCATGACAAATATTGCTTTTTCTTCCTGTAGATTCTCTTTCTTTAGCTCATCTTCAGCAGAATCGGTGATATCTTTTTTAATAGTTTCTTTTACTTCCTTGGGTACTTTATTTTCTTTTACAGTTATTTTATCATCTATTTTTTTAGTTTTTTTTACAGTTGATTTCTCTTCAAGCATAGGCACTTCTTTTAATCCGCTGGCTACAGCAGATAATGAAAAAAACAGTATGAACAATATATTTTTCATAAAGCACCACCTCTTCTATTTCCTTTTAAACTTATACTATAATTTTAACAGGTATAAAGCTTTTTTTCAAAGATTTTTTCTCATATCTATATTTTTTTGAAACTATTTGATTTTAAACTATTCTATTTTTCTTAGAAATATATTATAATTGATATTGAATTTAATAAATTTTTAAGGAGAAAAAAATGAGTATCAATAATATTATCATCTATTTAATGATATTTTTTATGTTAGTTGGTGCTGTTGACAGACTTCTGGGGAACAGATTTGGTTATGGAAAGAAATTTGAAGAGGGAATAATGGCTATTGGGACTCTCTCACTGGCTATGCTGGGAATAATATCCCTTTCTCCATTGATTGCTTCTGCTTTAAAACCTGTTATTACACCACTGTATAAGTTAATAGGTGCTGATCCTGCAATGTTTGCTGGGACTATTTTAGCCAATGATATGGGAGGATATTCTCTCAGCATGGAACTTGCTCTCTCACAGGAAGCTGGACTTTTTGGTGGATTATTTCTAGCTGCCACTATGGGAGCTACTCTTTCTTTTACTATACCGGTGGCTATGGGAATAATAAATAAAGAGGATGAGAAATATTTATCTAAAGGTATTATGGCTGGACTTTCTACTATTCCATTAGGATGTTTTTTTGGAGGATTGATAGCAGGATTCAGCTTCAAAATGCTTATACTCAATTTAATACCTACAATTATTTTTACTTTCTTTATTTGTGTAGCACTTCTTAAATATCCGAAAGCTGTATCTAAATCATTTTCACTTTTTTCTAAAGTGATGTTTATAGCTATAACTATTGGACTTGCATTGCAGATAGTAGAAACTCTTACTGGAAAGGTATTGGTACAAGGTATGATTCCTGCACTGGAAGCTGTTAAAATAATCTGTAAAATAGGAATGACTTTAGCTGGTGCTTTTCCAATGGTGTATTTTATAACAAAAGTATTTAAACATCCTTTAGTAAAATTAGGGAAGCTTTTTGGAATAAATGAAAATTCTACCGCTGGAATTATAGCCTGTCTTGCTCATAATATACCTATGTATAATATTTTAAAAGATATGGATGAAAGAGGAAAGATAATAAATATAGCTTTTTCTGTCAGTGGTGCTTTTGTTTTGGGAAGCCATCTTGGATTTACAGCTGGAGTTGACACAGCTCTTGTATTTCCTGTAATAGCTGCTAAACTCATAGGAGGAGTCTCAGCTATGTTTGTAGCAAATTTCATATATAACAAAGATTTTAAAAATTCTAAAAAATTAAATTAATCAAAAAGCCAGTCAAATTGAGCTCTCTCAATAAAGACTGGCTTTTATATTTTATATTAAAATTTTTTTGACTTTTTCTCTAATCTTTCTACTATTACATTATATCTTTGTGAAGGCATATAATCATTATATTTAAGTTTCTTATAGTGATTCATAGCTTCCTTATATTTATTTTTTGTTACTTCTTTGTTATTCTTATTCTTTGACAGCCTGTCACCATCTAATTCACTTTGTACTCCTCTTAAAAGTATCCCATTCATATTTATTTTCCCTTTAATCATTTCTGTCATTTTAGGGTCTTTTGATTTTTTTAAAGCTGAATTATAAAGTTCGTATGATTTATAGTATCTAAACTGCTCAAACATTTTATTTCCTTCTTTTAAAAGCGATTCAGCAGTTGTTGTTTTTACAGGAGCTTTCTTTGTAGCAGGTGCTTTGCCAGCTTCTATTTTTTCAATTATTTCATCATAGATAACTTTCTGATCACTTTCTAAAAATACAGGAGCTATTCTTTCATATATTTCCATAGCTTCTTTTTTCATCTGTTGTCTTTTTTTATTGGTATTCGCTTTTTGAAGATACAGTTCATCTGCTTTCAATTTTTCTTCATATGCTTTATTTAAAGCTTCCACGGATTTCAATTTGTATTTTACTTCATCTTTTAAACTATTATCTTCTCTCAATTCTAAAGCAAGAACATCAGCAGATTTTAATTCATCTACAGCTTTTTGAAACTCTTGATTTTTGAGCATTATTCCTGCTGTACTTATACTTTGAGCTATCTTTTCAGAAATTTTAGCCTGATTAGAAAAATATTCCAAGTCTTTTATTCTTTCTTCATATCTATTTCCTCTGTATTTACTCAATTCTATATATTTTTCAATACCTGCTTGATAGTCTTCAGAAGCAGTCCTATATTTCCTTTCTACCATCATAGCATCCCCAGACTTTTCTTTTTCTACAGCATAACTATACATTTTTTCCAATTTTTGATATTGGAAAAATTTCTTTCCTCCAAATAGAATCAAAAATAGTAATAATACTATAGCTCCTATTTTATACAGTTTTTTATCTATTGCATTAAAACTCTTTCTAATACTGCTCATCCATGTTTCTGGCTCTGGGAGAAGAGGAGCTGGTCTGCTTATAAATATTCCACACAATGTATGGTTAGATAAGTTCATGTAGCAATTTTTATTCATAGATTTTACAAGATTTCCTATCCATTGTCCTACTCTCTGTGATTTAGCAGTATCTTTTTCAATATCATCTTCATCAAGGTTTTCCCATGCTCCCTGAGTCATAAGTAATATCTTATCATTTGGAAGAAGTGTCATAGTTTTAGAAACATTGACAGCTATATTTTTATCAATGCCAAACTTATGTGTAAATATATTTCTATCTTTTCTAAATCTTATCTCATCATATAGTATTTTCTCTGCTTCATACATAAGAAAGGCTAAAGTACTATCCTTGCTTTTCTTTATTATATAGTTATCCCTCAGCATCATAAATCTTGCATTTCCTACATTGGCAAATGTGACTTTGGAATAATCTGTTACTGCCATTGCAATAGAACAACTGCTGTATTCTTCAACTGCATCACTATTGCTTATCTGCATCTCTCTGTATCTTCTATGTACATGAAGCAGCATTCTTTCTATTTTCTTTCTGTCTATAGTAGGATTTTCTATAAATGTTTCTATAAGCATTTCTCCAATGAAAGGTGCTATCTTATGTTCAAAGACACCCCCATTATTTCCATCTACTATTATCCAACATCCATATTCCTCTAATTCAATATATGTAAGATAATCATTATTTACACTTTTATCTCCTCTGTCAGAAAGAAAAGATGTTATAAATATGCTCTGATACTTTCTTCCTGAAAGATTCAACTGCATAGCCTTTTTTTCTTCGTTTTCTTCTTTAATCTTTTCCCTATTCATGTATTAACCTCATTTTTTATTTTTTATTATATAAAATCTATTATCCCTTTAAATATTGAAAATTGATTCAAATTCATAGCAAGTTTTTTATCAATTACAGTTTTTTCATCTGTTTCTTCTTCACTATCCACTTCAACTTCATAATCTTTTATTGCAGCTATCCCATCCAATGCCATGTATTTTTTTATAATATTTTTTTTTCTTATTTCATCTATTACAATTGTTATAATATCTTTTTCTGTATACACTACCGGTATCTCTACATTTTCTTCAATATCATCTATTGGAGAAAATGCTATTTCATATGCAGGTTTACAAAAAATTTCAAATCTTATAAACATATTTTTACTACCTTTCTTTAATTTCATAAGTGCATTTATAATTTATTAAATTTTTAACTTCTATAACTAATTTTAATTCCATTTCTTTTAATAAATCATTTTTATCAAATGAACAATATCCTTCTCCCTTTAAATCAAAGCTTCCAATTTTATGTTCTGATTTTATTGGATAACATTCCAATACTTGTTTTACATATTCTCTTCGATCAAATCCTTCATCTTCTTTTAATATAAATTTACCCATTTTCTCTTTTTCTGTACTTCCATCATATATTTCATATTGGATAGGAATATTTATTAATGGAAAAACATTATAAAATTTTCTTTTTAATCTTAAAGGACTTGATTTTTTTATTTCTTGATTATAAACTCCTAAAAATAAAAATGGCATAACATTAAATCTTTTTATCATTTCTATTAATTTATATCTATTATTCATTATTCTGTTTAGTTTAAATATAAATTCTTTTATATTTTCATCTTTAAGTTTAAAGAAATTTTCTTTTCTTAAATTTTCCCATTTTTTCATCATTTCTTCAACATTTGTCACAGTTTCTATTTGACCATTTTTATCTAACTTACAATCTATTTTATTAAAAATTTTATTCATTTGTTCTAAAATACTTTCTAATCTTCCTTCTTCTTCTTTTAGTTCACTTTCTATAAAAAATGATATCTGATCTCCTTTATATTCAATTTCAATTTTAATTTCCAGTTCATTCTTCTCTTCAGAATATTCAGAGGTAATTATACTTTCTTTAAATTTTATATCATATTTTTTTAATATATTTTCATTTGAATAATTTAATTTCATTTATACTCCATCTTTTAGTTTATTGTTTAACTTTATAAGCTCCAGTAGTTACATCATAAATTTCACACCTTACTTTTCTAGCTTTACTTATATCTTCTGTTAGTTCTCCATATTCACAGCTTTTTTTAGATTTCACACTTTCGGCATAGTTTTCTCCAACTTCTACATCATATGTTTTGGTAATTAACGATACTTCATTAGCATTTTCTATTGTTATATTATTTTTTGAATTTACTAATATATTATTTTTACATTCAATAATTTTATTATTAAAAATTTCTCTTGCATCTTCTGCACACTCAATTAAGTAACTACTTTCATTTAATCTAAAATCATAGCAGACCTCTTCACTAGTATTTCCAAATTTTGTTGTATAATTTCTTACATAAGGATTACTGAATCTTATGTTTCCTTCATTGTTTACTGCCCAAACTACATATCCTTCACTCTCTTCAGTAGTAGGAAAGTTTACTGCTACTGTATCCATTATTTCTGGAGTGCAAAAATACCCAGTATTTGTTTTTGAATAAGGAGTAGTATATGGAAAATTGAATCTTTCTTCTTTATTGTTAAGTAAAAACCAATCTCCTCCTGATTCAATTTCTATTATATTACGAGATTTATTTGAAGCAGCTTTCTGCAATCCTGAATAAAAATCTACTGTCATTATTGCTATTTTTCCATTTTTAGCAATAGGAAGACTCATAACATTTCCTTCTATCATACAGCCTTTTATATTTTCATTTGGAATATATTCATAAATATAATCTTTCTGCTTTGTAGAATATTCTCCATAAAACTTTCCATTTTTATAACCTATATATCCATTTGTTACTATCCCCATATTTTTTTTATCATTTTCAATTATATTATCAGTTAGATTATAAAAATCAACAGAAGTAAGATAATATGAAATATTGTTAAATTTATCTATTCCTCTTCCTATATTTCCGTTGTTTTTATTCCATTCTCTTATACTTTCTATTCCTTTCATAAATCCAATTGATATTTCTCCTGCTCCCATGCTAAATACTGCCATTTTTAAATGTGAAGCAATTCTTATTAGAAATTCCCAATCAGTTTCATAGTATTGAATAATCAATCCTTTTTTTATTTTTTCACTTAGAATATTTGTATCCTTATTTTCTAACTCTATCCCTAATATATTTATTTCCTCATTGTATCTTCCAGCTATTTCTCTTATTATATCAATGTATTTTATTTGAGGATTTTGGTATACCCTATATCTTTTAACTCTATCCATTTTTTCACTTTTTGAAAGAGCTTCTAATTTTATTTTTATATCTCCTGAGTCTTCTTCCATAACAATTATATTCTGAACAATTCCAGAAAAACACTTTCTCTTTTTCAATAAGACATCAAAAGAAACATTATTTTCTGCTTGATTGCCTATATCCTCCCTTGTGTAGATACCCCAATCATTTTTATATTCTTTCTTTACTTTTATCTCTATATTTATTTTGCTATGAGCATTTTCTTGAAAATTTAATTCAAATTCTTCTACTAAATATCCTTCACTTCTTATTTCATTATTACTTAATAAAATTTTTAAATCTGCAACTGAATAGTTAGTTTCTAGTTCCATTCTTCCTCCCTTCTATTTTCCATCCATATTTTTTGTATTAGTTTTTACTATCGAAATTGTGCCACCTCTTTGACATACTAATTTACTTTTATTTGTAACTATTTTTCCAAAAATTTCACTTGTTTCTAAACAATTATTCCATTCTGTTTCATGAAGTATTTCACATTTACAAATACCATTTTTATCTGAAGAACAAAATGGAAACTTTTCTATATTTACAATTGGAACATTATCTTTTGAACATCCTATTATTTTATTATCAGCAGTTGCATTTTTTAAAGTTGTTGCTATAAATTTAGAAGTTGTTCCATTACTCTTGCTACATATTATTTCCGCTTGAGAAACTACTACTTTTTTATCAGCTTCTCTTTCCTCATTTTTTTCACCTTTTCTGGAAACAGCTCCTTTAAATTCAATTAATCCTCTTCTTATTCTATCTAGTTCTTTCTTTTTAGCACCATTTGGATTAAAAAATACTCCTTTAATATATTCTGCATAATAGTAATTATAGATATATTTTAAAGATTTTTCATCATAGTTTTCAGTTCCGTTTTCAATATGGCCTATTCTCAATATTTTAGTATTTGGATTAGCTTTTGCCCCAGTTTCATTACTTATTGTATAATATGAAGATAGGATAGAATCATTCCCTGCTTTATTTAATTTTTCAAGTATTTTAAAGAATAATGGAAAGGAAGGTTCAGTTATATTTTTTTCCTTTATTTTAAAAAATATTGCTTCTTCCATTTTTTTTATAAATTCCATATTCAGGTCTTTTCCTTTTTCTTTTGATTCCAATACAATTTGATGACCACCTATTATATTACAGTAATAATCTTCTTTTGTTTTGGGTTTCAAATTAATAGGAACTGGACTCATATTAATATATTCATTCTGATATTCTTTATTATCTGTAATAATGTCTTTATTTTTTCTTTTATCATCTTCATAACTATCTAATTTAGGTTTAATCTTAGCTGTCCCTTTTAAATAATAATCCTCCATGTAACTTCTAAATACACTTCCTATATAGTCATTGCTTATGCTTTCATTGGAAACTATGTATTCTTCATTATCAAGCTTCTCCACTATTATATTTCCACCTTCTACCAATGGAAAAAATACAAATTCACTATTATCTGTGGAAATTACATTTGACATTTTCTCTTCATTATTTATTTTATTTTCATCATATTCTGAATTTACTATTTCTTTTCTTAAATAAGCTGTTGTTCCATAATCAAATCCCTTTGTATAAAAACAGCTATATGGTTTTATTTTTCCATTTTGATAATTTTGTTGAATTTTATGGTTAATATTAATATACCAACTCAAAATATTTCCAGAACTCATTTCTATTTTTTTATCATTTTCATCAATTTTCTTTGTATTTATTGTATATTTTTGTATTCTTTCTGACATTTTCGAGCTTTCACTATGCATATTAATCCATTGAGGGTCATCATCATAAATATCAGCATAGTGGTCTTCATAACCATTTACTATATATTCTCCATCCTGTAATCTAAAATCATAATAAATTTCTTTATACATTTTATAGCTTTCTGTTTCTCCAAGATCTTTCTTAAATATTCTTTTAAACTCTTCTTTATCTCTTGATTCAGGAAAATTCTGATATTTAAATCTTTTACTTCTATAATTTTCATTTTCTAAAGAGTCTGCATCTATTAAATAAAAGGCCCCACTTGAATCTGAATAACATTTATCTACTAATATTGAAAGATAGTCTTCTACTTTAACAAAAATTTCTTTAGTACCCCATCCAATAGAATTATTTTTTTTAAGATATAAAGTCAGTGCTACTTTCCCTTTGTATACTTCTGAAATATTGTCTACTAATGGAGGAAAAATCTTTTTTTCTCTAATATATTCACATTCATCAGCGAATAACTTTCTACAGTTATTTTTCTTAGGACACTCTATAAAGCCTGCCTTACATAATGCCACATATAATTCTTCCATCTTTTTTTCTTTTATATATATTCCATAAAGATTAAATAAAGCTACTGTTGTAGAAAAAATAATACTTGCTACTATTGAAGTTCCACCTGATACTACATATCCCAATATTAGTGCTATTGTGTGATCTATAGTAATATTCTTTATCTGCTCTTTTGTTTCTTCAAGAACTGATAATATATTTCCATAAAAAAGGTTGCTTAAATCTTTTGTATTAAAGGAAAGAAGCTCTGCATCTATGTTTAAACTTCGTGTTTTAAATACTCTTGCTTCATAGCCACTCAGCATTCTAAATACACCTGCCAATTCTGCTCCTGTATTAAAACCTGTTACGACTATTTCCAATTTATTTACATCTAATTCCATCTTCTCTTCTAATATTTTTGGAAGAAGATATCCTCGTACTAAATCTAAAAGAATCAATTCGTTATATAATTCTCCATTTCTCAATCTTTCATTTATTTGTGAATCATGACTGGAATTTTTGAAACATACCACAATTTTTTTTATAGCTTTTTTATCTTCTGATTTTTCTGTTTTAGCAAATATATTTACTCCAAAATCAAAACAATCTATTTTTATATTTTTTTGGAATGGTATTTCTAATATCCCCTTTTTTATCTCTTCTAATTCAAATATCATTTTATTAATTTTTTCTTTTTCTATTGGAATAAACTCTTGTTTTTTTGTTTTTTCTTTTAAATATTCTAATGAGTAGCTAGCAGCAAAAAAAGTATATGCTGCATTTTCATTAAGCAATGTCAGTATTTTCAGTTCTTTTGCTAGACCGTTAAATAAATTTCCTAAATTATCTACTCTTATATTTTCAATCATGCTAACTATATTTTTTAAATAATCACGGCCTCCTATTACTATTGTTTCTTCTAAATATTTACTTATATTTTCTGAAACCTCTTGTTCTATTCCCTTTCCTTTTAAGTATTTGCTCATTCCCTCAAACAATTTTGTTTCCATAATTTTTTTTGCTTGCTTATTTGGCAACTCTAAATCCATTCCTAAGAAATTGTACATATTTGCCTTTGGAAATTCAAAAACTTTTCTTGGTATTTTATTTGTTGTATACATATCTGACAGGAGTTTAGATCTAATCTCCTTTGTCAAGCTTTTTGAACTGCCTTTTATTGAAATTTTAATTCCTTCTTTAAATACTTTATTTATTTGCATTTCTGCTGCTTCTTTACTTATTTTACCATTGTTTAATGATTCTATTATTTCAGGATACTTTTGTGATACATATTTTTCAAAGTTTTTGTTATCAAATTTAATTTTATTGTTCCCCATTTTTGAAGCTGCTTTTACTACTTCTTCACTTACATCTCCACTTATTTTCTTAGTTAACTCTGGTATACTTGAAGCTGCTTTTGCTATTTCTCTGCTTTTCTTAATACCATTAAATATAGGGGGAGCTATGAAAGAGAGAACTCTAAATACATTTAACCCTATTTTTATCATTCTTATTCTTTCTTGGGCACTTTCATAATATTCTCTTGGTGAATAGAACTTTATCCCTGATAATGTATTATCTACTTCCTGCTCAGTTAATTCATATATTTCTTTAAGTTTTTCTTTATCTACTGTACTAGGTTCAACTAAGATATTATTTGAATCTATTTTTTTTATATCATATTCTCCATCAGAATTTTTCCTTACCTCAAATCTATATTCATCTGTTTCATCTTTTAAATGGAGAACCTTTGTCAACTTTTCATTTTTTTCTACATCAGTTAAATAGTCAATAAATTCTGTAGTAAGATTATATCCATCTCCACTATATATTATCTCCCAGTCTTCTAAAAAATTATCCTTTTTATTACTTGCTTTAAAATGTTCATAGTATTCATACACTATTCCTGCTGTATATTTTAATTCATCTAAACTGTTGTATACTGTTGAATATGGTTTATTTTCATCTTCTCTTTTTCTCATAAATACTCTTGGAAGTGCTTTACTTCCATCTGGGTTTTCTATATTTTTTCCCAACTCATCCAATTTTATACTTTCTATTTCTTTTTCTAAGAGTGAATAAATTGTATGATTTGAAAGGATTTTTCCTTCTCTATCTCTTTTTGAAGCTATATCTGCAAATTCCATTCTTAGATTACTTAGATTACATATTGCTAATAACTCTTTATCTGTTATTTTCATATTTGTCTCCTTTTTTAATAAAATTCTTCTGTAAATTCAACATCTTTTCCTATGTTATATTCTTTTATTTTATCATTCCAATTATTAGTTCTAATTTGTTTTGGAGAATAAATTGGTGTAACTAACAATTCATTATAATAAGTTAATCTTGCAAATCCTATAGCATTTCCATTAGTGTCATATAGTTGACTTTTTAATATTCCATTTACTCTTTTTTTTATATTTTCTTCTGATGTTTCATAATAACTTTTAGTATATTTTTTCATAATTTTTGCTCTTTGTTCTCTAAATTCTTTATCTTTCTTACTATACATTTCAACTAATTTTTCTTTATCTTTATTATTTGCTATAAATTCATTACTTAATACTCTTTCATCAGCAACCACTATCCATAAAGCTACATATTCAAAAGTTCCTGTCTCCTTCATAAACTGAATAAATTCGTAAATTTGTTTCCTATACCATTCCCTCTCTTCATCATTTTCTACTCTTCCAAATATGTAGATTCCTCCCTTTATAATTAAGGCTGTTCTTTCTTCATCACTTACTTTAATTATATTTTCAAAGCTGTAGTCCTCTAATATTCTATTAAACCATATATCATATACTTGTAATACATTATTCCCAAATAATTCTTTCAGTTTCTTTCCATAAAATTCTTCTGCTGATTCATTTACTTTTACTATTCCATAAGTATCCCCTGCTTTTCCTAATTTTTCTCCAAATATTCCTTTTTTTATATTTACTGTCCCTGATTCTCTATAGTATTTATCTCTTTCTTTTGGTGTTCCTACATATTTACTTGGATATATTTCTGCTTCATACCACACTTCTTTTCCATCTGATCTTCTTCCCATATATCCTATTTCAAATTCTTCCCCATATCTTTCTATCAAATGCTTTGATAATGCTTCTTTTGCTTCATATGTTGTTGCTTCCTGTCCACATGATGTGAATAACACTGTTATTGATAAAATAATAAATATTCTAAATAGTTTTTTCATCTTTCCTCCCTTTTAAACCTTAACTTTATAGAAAACTTTTTCATAATTTTCTATCAAAAAGTTTCCCATAATATTAAAATTTTTATTTTATATTTAATTTTTTAAGTTTAAATAAATTGTATGATTTGACAGGATTTTCTTTACTTCTTTTTTCCCATTTATTTCTACTGTTTCTGTTGTTTCACTTTCTATTATATTTGCAAATTCCATTCGTAAATTTGATAAATTACATATTGCTAGCAATTCTTTATCTGTTATCTCATTCATAATTCCTCCTAATCTTTATACCCTTCAACTGAAAATTCAATATCAAAAATATTGTTATATTCTTTTTTTATTTTATTTTTTAGCTTTTGACTTTCAATATATTTAGGTGAATATACTTTAGTATAAAGCCAGTATATTCCATAAAATTCATTATCAATATTGCTTTTATTCAAATTGTTAATTCTATCTAAAATGATTTTTCTATTTGTATTTTTATAACTTTTATTTGTTTGATTTAAAATCTGGTTCCGACCTTTTGGTTCTATATAATTTCCATATTTTTTCATATCCAATTGTAATTTTGAATTATTAAAAAACTTATCGCTAAAAATTCTTTCATCACTAATTGTAAAATTTAAATCCACATATTCAAAAGTTCCTGTCTCTTTCATAAACTGAATAAATTCGTAAATTTGTTTCCTATACCATTCTCTGTCTTCATCATTTTCTACTCTTCCAAATATGTAAATTCCTCCCTTTATAATTAGGGCTGTTCTTTCTTCATCGCTTACTTTTATTATATTTTCAAAGCTATAGTTCTCTAATATTCTATTAAACCATATATCATATACTTGTAATACATTATCCCCAAATAATTCTTTCAGCCTCTTTCCATAAAATTCTTCTGCTGATTCATTTACTTCTACTATTCCATAAGTATCTCCTGCTTTTCCTAATTTTTCTCCAAATATTCCTTTTTTTATATTTACTGTTCCTGATTCTCTATAGTATTTATCTCTTTCTTTTGGTGTTCCTACATATTTGCTTGGATATATTTCTGCTTCATACCACACTTCTTTTCCATCTGATCTTCTTCCCATATATCCTATTTCAAATTCTTCCCCATATCTTTCTATCAAATGCTTTGATAATGCTTCTTTTGCTTCATATGTTGTTGCTTCCTGTCCACATGATAGAAATAATGCTGTTATTGATAAAATAATAAATATTCTAAATAGTTTTTTCATCTTTCCTCCCTCTTAAACCTTAACTTTATAGAAAACTTTTTCATAATTTTCTATCAAAAAGTTTCCTATAATATTAAAATTTTTATTTTATATTTAGTTTTTTAAGTTTAAATAAATTGTATGATTTGACAGAATTTCTATCTCTTCTAATGGGTTGTCCGGATTTTTAACTCTTTCAATTTTCTTTATAATATTTGCAAATTCCATTCTTAAATTACTTAAGTTACATATTGCCAATAACTCTTTATCTGTTATTGACATATTTCCCTCCATAATTCTAAAATTTTTCCCACTCAAATTGCATCTCATTTAAGTTATCATAATTTATTTTTTCCTTATTTTTTAAATTATTACTTTCTATATATTTGGGGGAATTTAATTTTTTATAAAAAATTATTCCTTGATAAAGCACCCCTTTTATTCCATTTGTTATATAACTTCCTTTATCAATTTTTTCAGTATTTTTAATTATATCAAAATCTTCTATATAATCTCCTAATAATTCACTTCTATATCTAAAGAACTCTTTTCTAGTTAACTTATTTCTATTTTCTTCTAAATTTTCCAAGATATCTTTACTATAAAAAATAGTTTCTTTTAAAACTCTTTTATCTATAACAAAAATTTCTAAACTTACATATTCAAAAGTTCCTGTCTCTTTCATAAACTGAATAAATTCGTAAATTTGTTTCCTATACCATTCTCTGTCTTCATCATTTTCTACTCTTCCAAAGATGTATATTCCTCCCCTTATTGTTAATCTTACCCCTTCTTCTTTCCAGACTTTTATTATATTTTTAAAATCATAATCTTTTAATATTCTATTAAATTTTATATCATATACTTGTAATACATTATCTCCAAATAGTTCTTTCAGTTTTTTTTCATAAAATTCTTCTGCTGATTCATTTATTTTTACTATTCCATAGGTATCTCCTGCAAATCCTAATCTTTCTCCAAATATTCCTTTTTCTACATTTGCTGTTCCTGATTCTCTATAGTATTTATCTCTTTCTTTTATTGTTCCCACATATTTACTTGGATATATTTCTGCTTCATACCACATTTCTTTTCCATCTGATCTTCTTCCCATATATCCTATTTCAAATTCTTCTCCATATCTTTCTATCAAATGTTTTGATAATACTTCTTTTGCTTCGTATGTTGTTGCTTTCTGTCCACATGATATGAATAATAATGTTAGTGCCACTAGAAAATATTTCATCTCTTTTTTCATATCTACATCGCCCTAATAAGAATAAAAATAATTCCAGCAATAATAAGAATATATCCTCTATTTGCTCCTTTTATAGAACAGACTTCTGGCTGTTCCTTATTGTATTCTATCTCTATTTCTTCTCCTACCTTATCTTCAGAATTTAATAGTCCTCCTTCTATTGTTATTTCTCCATCACATTCAAATCTCACTATATAATATTTATTAAACTTTGTTAATCCAACAATAGTTCCTTTATATATTTCTGCTTCTATTTTTAATTTTTTCATCATCAGCCATACACCCACTGCTATCAATGCAAGTCCTGCTCCCATTTACATATCCTCCTAAATTTAAAATACTGCTATTTCTCCTATTTTCATAGTTATTTCCACACCTATAACACCGAAATGATATTCCCAAAATAAATCTAATTCTAATCCTATTGGTAAGAATATTTCTTTGAGAAACTCAACTTTCTTTATATTTTCATCTGTCTTTATATAGTTTAAGTAAATCACAAGATTGGTATCTGAAGAAAGATTGTCATATATTATAGAATCTTTAAATATTTTCTTTATAGATTTTTTAAAAGCTTCTATCATATTAAGATGGCAATACATATCATAAAGAATATCTACAACTATATGTTTTTCATACTCTTTAAATAATTTGAAAAGTTTTGTACTATCTTTCCCAAAGCATCCTTTTTCTATATCTTTACGTATTTCTTTTACTATAATATCTTTTTTATTTTGCCCTAAATATAAGTCCATTTCTCCTAATAAATGAAATAATATATTAACCAATGATTTTTTTAACTCTATTTCCATTTCTTCAAAATCAGGATAGGTTATTATTTGAAAAATATCATTAAATCTTATAAAAGGATTTATTTCAACTTTCACATCACTGGTTTCTATTTCATTTTGAATATTATTTATATTAGTCATATTTACTTCTATATAAGGCGAGATTATCTCTGATATTTCAAAATTTATATTTTCATTATTTTTTTCAATAAAACTTGTTAAAGGATACCATAAAAAATTATATTGATTCTCCATTATACCAATACTCCTTTACAATCATATTCAGGAAAAGATAACTGTAATTCTGAGATTATAAAATCAAGAATCTCTTTGATATAAAAATCTTTTTTTATAATCTTAAAATAAAAATACATATTTGAATTTTTCCCTTTTAACTTAAATTCGTCTATTACAAATGGATTAGAATCATTTGTAGATATATACCTTTTTTCTTCACTTGTTATCTCTACTCTTACTAGCTCCATTCTTTTAGTAATATCATCAAAACTATTTACAATTCTTTTTATTTCTCCTAAATTTCTTAATCTTATATCATTTTCCATTTTTATTTTATTGATAAAAGAAGGATTTATTCTATTGGAAAACACAGGATAGTTTAGTTTCTTTTCATAGACTTTTTCATCTGCTTCAGCAATCTTTATAAACTCCCATTTCATTTCTCTATTTTCGTCTGTTATTATCCTAAAACCATTCAATATTCTTTGTATGTAATAAATATAAATATCTTTATCAGGACATAAATATACATTGTTATTATTATTAAAAAATAGAGTATGTTCATAATGTATCCTATCTTTAGTTGGATTTATTTCCCCATTACCAAGCATATTTATATGGATAACATTCCATAATATAAGATAATCTTCTACCCAATTTTTTTCAAAACCTTTTTTATCGATATCTATATTTAAAACTTCATCTGTCTTTTTTAATTCTTCCAATAACTCTTCTTTAAATTCAACTATTATGACTTTAAAAGCTTTATATAGATATGGAGTATTTAAAGTTCTCCATTTCAAGCCATTTAATCCAAATACATCATATATTTCTTTTATTTTTCTATTATAGCTGTCATCTTTCTCCAATTTGAAAGTAAAATAGTACTCTACCCCATTTAATTTTCCAACACCATCAAAAGTTAAATTAGAAATTGTCTCAATATTTTCTCGGTCTACATCTAATATTATTTTTTTATAGACTTTATCTTCACTATTTAAAATTTCTATCAATGGCCTTTCTATTACATCTGAAAGTATAATAGGAGAAAAATTTTCTTCATATAGATAAAAATCATTTTTTGGAACTATCATATTTATAATACTTATATTATTTTCTTGAGATATAGCTGAATCCAATATTTTACTTTCAAAATCTTCTATTCTTTTTTCTAGATCATTAACCAGAAACTCAAAAGTTTTTAGAGAAGTTTTTCTGAAAAGCATTCTGTCATCTTCAACCAAATTTTTAAGTTCATTTTCTATAATCTTTTTTATGTGTTTCATCTTTCCACCTCTATTTTGTTCTCATTTTCAAAATTATAAAAATTTTCTATAACTAACTAAAAAACTTTTATAATTTTAAAAGTTTGCTGCATAGAAAATTTTTATTTTCTTCTATGCAGCTTTCTTTTATTTTTTTAGACATGAACTTAATATTTTTAAATACTCTTCATACTGCCTATCTGCAAATTCTTTCTGTCCTTCTGGAATAAAATTTGTTATTAATATTGTATATTCATCTGTCGATATTAGATTTGATATTGTTATAACATCAAATAATTTCTCATCTTTAAAATATGTATTTTGATATTCTCTCGAAGTTACTCCAAAATATTTCTCTGATTTTTTATCTTCTCCTATATATTTAAAGCCCTGCATATCTTTACCAAATCTTAAATTGTAATCTCTTCTTTTTTCTATTACTCTTTTATTAAAGTTATCATTACTTTCTATTATTATCTGTCTTCTTAATCCAGCTTTCTTTTCATCTAAAACTATCATTACATATGAAGGCATTCCATTTTTCTTTTTACTATATTCAAATTCTACAAATTTATGGGTATTATCAAATTCCCTTTTTAATTTTTTTACATCAAATATTTTTTCTATTTCTAAAGGTTTTTTAAAAACTTTTTTTGGTCTTTCCTTTACTTTCATTGAAGGGTCTATTGCCTCTTTTACTAATTCCAAAGTCTCTTTATAGTCTTCTTCTGGTCCTGTATAAACTACTGCAAATTTAATTTTTTCAAAGAAAAAATTTTCTTTCTTTCTAATTCCAATTTCTGTATACTTTGTATATTCCTTTGAAGCACTTCCTAGATATCCTACACTCAAAAGTCCATTTCCATTAAATGTATAGTCATCTTCTAAAGCTGACTTATGAAATCTTCTTTCAGCTATTTCTAGATTATCTCCTTTTTTATAATTTGAAATATCTATTGTTACATCTTTTTCCCTATTTATAAATCTCATATAGTGATTTTCTTTCTTTTCTTCATCTACAAACTCCCATTCAGAAAAGACTTTTTTTATTCTTTCGGCATTAAATGTATAGTTGTCTTTAAATGAATATGTTGCTATTTGGAATGTTAAAAATAGAATTATACTTATTATTTTTTTCATAAATACTCCTTTTTAATTGTCTTTTTTCAAATTTCCACCAAAAATTTTATTAAATGTATCTTTCACTCCATTAGTCACCTTATCTCCAAAGTATTCTTTCTTTACTGACATTGTTACATCGTTTATTCCTCTATTATATTTTTCTTTTAAAGTAAAGGTATATGTTCCCTCTCCTCTTTCTATATCAAAACTTTCACTATAGCTGTCAATATACATACTTGGAATTTCATATGTAAGATTTTGAACTTCAGAAAGCACTATTTCTACTTTTACATCTTTATAATCTTTGAATTCCTCCTCTTCTCCCACATAATTTGGCGGATCTAAATTCTCTGTCTTTTTATATGTAAGAGCCCATTCTTTTAATTTATTACAATTTTCAGCACTTTTTCCTAAATCTAATTTTTTCCAGTTTTGTGCATCTTTTTTGATTGCTCCCATCATTTCTATTCCCTGAAAAACATCTTTAAACTTCCATTTAGCTTTCAAACCATCTTCATAACTTTTGTACTCTGAAGTACTTGAAGGAATTATTCCAGTTACATTTCCAGTATTACTAAATATTCCTAACAAAGTCATTTCATCAGCTGCTGGTATTATTCTTCCTTTGACTGTAATAGCAAATCCCATTTCTTCTTTTACTAATGTCATTGGAGTAGCATAACCTCCACTTTGCACAAATTCTTTTCCAATATTCACTATTGAATTATCAAAACTATTATTTTTTGAATCTTTTCCAATTTTTATACTATTAAGCTGAATACTTATTATTTCTTTTTCTGATAACTCTATTAAATCTCCTGCATCTATTACAGTTTCAATTTTCCCATCTTCACCTTGAAAATTATGTTTGCCTTTTATCTTTTCTCCTATCTTTATTGAAGCTCTCATAAAATCTCCTCCCTTATATTAATGTCTTCCATCAAAGAAACTTATAGTAGTTATATCCTCTTCAAAAGAAAAATATTTTCTTTTCCCTATGTATGTCTGGTTGTTCTCCCTTTTTACTCCTGTCACATAAAATCCCCAGAAATTAGCATCTGTATAGGCAAAAAACTTAGTTTCTCCATTCAGTATGCTGTCCAGCTCCCCTTGCTCAAAGTGGTCATCCAGCATTTCAAGAACTTCCTGTTCATCTATTTCTCTATAATCTTCTGGTTTATTTATATATGTGAAATATTTCTTTATCTCTTGTTCCTTATTCTTCAGATGCAGAGGAAGGATCTCAGTAGAAGATATCTTTTTGATATATCCAGAACTTGATCCTGCCTGTTCCCCTGTTCTCAATATTTCTATCTCTTCACCTGTATATTTTGTTCCATGAAGTGAATATGGCACTATTGGAATATCATTCTTTACAGATACTTTTATATTTCCTATCTTGCTTGAATTAAGATATCTTATAGCTCCATCCAGACAGCTTATCTTCAGCTGCTGTTCATCTTCTTCCATATTTCTTCTGAAGTCTATCATCTTACCAGGAACAAACTCTTTCAATATGTCATTGAAGAGATTTACTTTACAAGTCTGTCCGCTTAATTTAATCAGTGAATAATCAAATATTATTCCAGTTTCATAATATGATGTAAGGAATCTTCTGAATATTTCATATATATCCCCTTTTATCAATTTAACTATCTCACTTTTATTAATTATGATATTAGGGAATGTAGTTATATTTCTGATATAGTCACCATCATATACATTTAGATTCCAGCTTGGAAGATATGTAGATGCCAGATCACTATTTTCATATCTTACACTGTCAAATTTTGTTCTTATTATAGTGCTCTTTTTAAAAAGCTCCCTCTTGAGAAGTTCTGCTATTTCCCACATAAAGAAAAAGTTATTTTTTACTTTTGAGTATACATCACTGGCTTTATTTTCAAATTCACCAAATTTTGTAGGAATAATCTTCTCAGCTTTTTCATATTCCTCTTCTAAAGCTTCATATATTCTTTTGACACCCTTTTCATCTACATCTCTATAGATAAGCTCACTGATATTAGTGATAAGGTCATTTATTCCTACAGTACTCTTCTTGTTAGTGTAGTATTGAGAAAGAAGTATTTTCAGATACTGCATTATTCTGTAAGTTATATTATTTCCACCAAAACTCTCTTCACTGTTTTCAAAGGTTGTTTTAATATCTATATCATAGTTTATCTCTTCAGAATTTATTTTAAATACACATGAAGCAAGGTCGGTAGTTCCTCCACCACAGTCTATGATAAGGGCTTTATATTCCTCATTATTCTCAAATCTTCCCTTTCCTATTATTCTTTCGATTGAATTGTAGAGTACAGCTACTCCCTCATCCAGAGCATTCTTTTCTATTATCTTGTAATCAGGAAGTATCTCCTTAAACATATTCAGAAACTCACTTTTCAATTTTACTGGTGTAGTTATATGAATATTTCTAAATCTGCATTTAAAAAGAGATTCTGCTCTGTCTACAACATAGTCTATATATGCCTTGATGATTTTCTTTCTCTCTATATATCTTATATCTCCATTTTCATCAACTATTCTTTCTTTTTCATCTATGGACTTTACCCAGTTTTTTATTCCATAGAATACACTCCCTTTAAGATTGTAGTTGCTGTTTTTCAGCTTCTCTTCAACTTCATATCCAAAAGCATATCTTATATTCTCTTCATCAAAGCAGTTCTTCACATACACTACTGTTGGAATAACATTTGCATATTCTTCCTCATTCTTAGGAAATTTTACATAGTTTATTTTATCCAGAAACATATGCCCACTGAGTATTTTATGCTGAGGAAGATTTTTAATGTAATACTTATCAAGATATACTCCAGCTGTTGTATTAGCAGTTCCAAAGTCTATACACAATGGCGTGTCTGTAATTTCTAAATCTAAAAAATGGAAACTATCCAGCGGTATCTGATAGTAATTTAAAGACATAGGCATACTGCCCTCGTTTTTTTCTTTATAGTAAGCGTTGAATAAAAATTTCTCGTCACTTCTATTGAAAAAAATCAGAGAGTAGTTTTGATTCTTTAAGTTTTCTAATCTCAATAGTTTTTCATCACTTCTTATAAAGAAAGAGTTTCTTTCACTCTTGTTTCTTGAAAGCTGAAAAATTCCGCATAAATAACTGTTCCCATTCATCAAAAAAATATTATTATCTGAAATATGTTCTGGAATAGTGATTTTATAGTCATCCTCATCAGTAAGAGGCATATCCTTATATATCACTACTTTGTGAGGTATCTTAATACTGTTTGAATCATTCAGCTTAAATCCCAGCCTTGTATCAAAAAGCTCCTGAAGTCTTTCTATTCCATTTTCTTTATACGAGTCTATTCCATAGACTTTCTCTCTGCTCCTATATTTTAGAATTATGTTTATAAGCTCGCTTCTGTTTAGATTCTCTCTGAATCCTTCTATTAATTTTTCATCTACACATATTTTATGCAGATCATAATATGTCTTTCTTTTCAATTCGTCATATATATAGTACTGTTTCATCATTCTCTCCTGATTTTTTTAATAGCACCTATCAATTCATCTGTGCTTTTGAATCTCTTTTCTCTCTTATCAGCTAGTCCGATTTTAAATATTTCATTATCTTTTATATTATCAATATATCCTTTTTCATTGAGCAACCACTGATAGACTGCTGCTATACTGTAAGTGTCATCTTCAATATCTCTTTTCATTCCCTTTATATATATTTCAGGAGCAGAGAACCCCTTGCTTCCCTGTATGTATATGCTCTCTTCTCCTTGAAATGCTCCTGAGCCAAAATCTATGAGAGATATCTTTTCTCCATCATAAATTATATTTTCAGGCTTTATATCACAATGTATTACTCTATACCTGTGAAGTTTTTTTACTATTTCCCCAATACTGCATATTATATTTTCTATCTCATCTAAAGTTAATTCTTTCATTTTTACATACTTCTTCAGATTTTCACCAGAGATATAAGACAAGTGGAGAAAATTTTCTCCACCATCTATATATTTGGGTATCCCTTCTATCTTTAGAAGATTTAATAACTGTTTTTCAAATTGAAACTGCTCTTTTACTTTCTCATATCTCTCATCATATTTTAAATATTCAGGATTTATAAGTTTTAATATGCCCTTTTCTCCCTTTTCATCTGTAATAAGATAAGTGATAAACTGTTCTCCCTCTCTTAGAAGAACGGAATCCAGTTGCTTTCTTTCCAAGCCTTTTTCTCCTTTTTAACTACCGCTTCCATAAGTTTGTCATAGTTTTCTTTCTCAAAGTATTTATTTCCTTCAAGAGGTTTATATTTTTCTATAACTTCTTTATATACTTTTCTAGCTTCTTTATATTTCTTATTGCTAAAAAGTGTATCTCCGCTAGTTTCTAATTTTTTAGTTTCAAGCATATTCTTCATAGTATCTATTTTACCTTTTAAATATTCCTGCTGTACTGCATTATTTGTGTCAGCAGCTATTCCGTAAGCTTCCTGATACTTCTCATATGACAACTGATATTTTTCATTTTTGAAGAAAAGATCAGCTTCTGTCTGCATAGCATCTGCCATTTTTTGATTATCCTTCAGCTGTACTGAAATATCCTGTGATTTTTTGATTATAGATAATGCTCTCTCATACTCTCCACTGTCTGCATAAGCTTTTGCTTCATTTAAATATGCTCTGCTTTCCTGTGCCAATGTTTTTCTCATTTCATCTAATCTCAATATTTTTTCAGTTGTTTCTATTCTTCTTGCCTCATCCCTTAATTCGCTGTATATCCCTTTGGCCATCTCCAGATATACTATTGCTCCATTTATATCTGTCGCTTCCATTTCATAAGCTCTTTTCTCATACATAAGTGCTGTATCATATTTTCTGTTTCTCACTTTTGCCAGACGTTCAGCTTTTTCAGTTACCTCTGCCAGAAGATCTATTTTGCTGTATTTCAGGAATATGATTTTAGCTTCCAGATAATTTCTGATTGCTCCTTCTACATCATTATCCTGCACCATCATATCTGCTTCAGTTTTCATATCATATGCTACAGCCAGAGCCTTGCTGGCCATTATTGACTCATCAAGTTTTTTAGATATGTCATCTATCTTGTTATATTTCAAATCTTTAAGCTGAGATATCTTTGCTTTTCCTTCCTTATATTTTTCCTCTGCTTCAAGGAAGTTGTTATTGTTATAGAGTTTATCTCCTTCATTTAAATCTTCAAGTATACCTTGAAGGAATCCTATCTGCTCAATTTTTTTATCTACCAGCAGTATTTGTTTTCCAAGATTTATATTTGTTATCTTAGGAGAGAAGATTGTTCTATAGACGATATTTGCATCTTTAGGACTTATTTCAAGGGCATTATATTCATTTTTACTCAACTCAAAAGAAGTCAATGCTTGTTCAAAATCTCCTTCTGCTACTGCTTTCAATCCCTCTTCCTCATAAGTATATGCTCTTTCATATGTTATATCTCTTGTTCTCTTCAAGCTGTATCCTCTATATAGCAGGAATCCTATTACAAGAATGATAAGAAGAATAATGAGATACTTCACATAATTAAATTTGAATTTTTTCTTTCCAGATGGAGAAACCTCATTGATAAATATTCCTGCTAAAGTATAGTTAGGAACATTATTGCTGCTGTTTTCCTTTATTCTATCTTCTAAAGAACCTATCCATTTTCCAACACTGTCAGTTTTTGAAAGTTCAACTTCTATTTCAGATTCATCTAAATTTTCCCATGCCCCATGTGACATAAGGAGTATTCTATCACCATCATAAAGCTGAATCTTCTTTGAAATTTCTGGACTGATTCCATCTGGTTCACCCATATTCTGAGTCAGTTTGTTTCTTTGACTGTGAAATCTTATCTCTTTGTAATCCAATTGATTTGCTTCATATACTAAATGAGCTATAGAATCATCTCTTGATTTTTCTCTGACTATATCGTCTCTTATGAGATACAGCCTCGCATTTCCCACAGCTCCATATATCATAGAGGTGTAATCAGTAAGAAAAATTACTATTGAAGCACTCATAGCTCTCTTTTCCCTGCTTCTCTCTCTTATTTCTTCTAATTTCTTATGGGCCTTTGTAATGAGCTTTTTTAGATATCTTCTTGAAAATTTCGGTTTAGAAAGAAACTGAGCTATTATGTCTTCTGATACTATTTTAGCTGCTTCCTCCCCTCCTCTTTCCTCATCGAATCCATCTGCCACTATCCAGCAGCCGAAATCATTCAGTTCTGAATATGCAAAGTAGTCGCAGTTCACTGGCTGCTTTCCTATTCTTGAAACAAAAGAAGTTATAAATTTACTTTCAGCTTTTCTTCCACTGATTGTAATTTCAGGACTTTTTTCCTCGCCGTCTTTTTCTTTTCCTACTGGGACAAGAGATTTAGCTCTATTTACATTGGTTTTTACCCTTTTTGCATCTCTTAGAATATTATTCATATTTTTCCCCTACTCTTTATCTATTTTCCAATCAAATTCTTCTCCACATAATGCAACAAATACAAATTTAGAAGTTCCCATTTCTATTACATCAAATGAAGAAAGTTTCATTGGTGCATATACTGCCTCTCCCTGTACATAAACGATTCCATTTCCATCTCCGGGAGTTATTACAAATTCTCTATTCTTAGGATTGTATGCTATTATTGCATGGTTTTTTCTTGATATATTATTGTCTCCCTCCAGACATATATCCATTTCAGGAGCTCTTCCTATAAAGTTTTTCTCTGATTTAAGTTTAAAATCCTTTCCTTTTTCATAACCATTAAAACATACCAGCCATCCTACTACTGGATCTACTGCCAGTTCATTTGCCCAGTAAGCTACTGTTTTGTCATCTTCAATATCTACCTGATCCATTGGGATCTCTTCTCTTACTGCTATATCTTCCAGTCTGTCAGTATTGTTGCAGTATGGGCATTCCTTATATCTCGCCGCATTATACACGTGTCCGTTTTCACATCTTTCCAGTTTCATCATAATTTCTTTCCTCCGATTTTTTATTATGTTATTTATCATATTATTTTTATTTTTTACTATGAATAATTTTATGTTATTTTACCAATAAAGCCACTGTTGAAATATATATAATATCCCCACTCTGTATTTTCACTGGTGCATTTCCTATTTTTATCTTTCTGTTGTCTGCATATCTTTGTATTCCTGTACCATTGACTGACCCTAAATCTTCCACAAACCATCCACTATCGCTTTTGTTCAATATTGCATGTCTTTTGCTTATCAATGAAGAATATGCTGTCTCACCAAGATTTATATCTACTCTCATTCTTGCACTTTTACCTATTATTAAAGAGTTGGCTTTTCCTACCGGCCATGTTTTTATATCATATCCCTCTTCATTTTTTAGTATCACATGAGTTATATTATTTCTTGTCTGCTCCCTCTTGTCCTCTATACTCTTTACTATTCTCGAATCTCTTACAAACTGTGATTTCTCATACATAATCAAATCTCTTTTTAATTTCCAGCTGTAATAGAAAAGATCAGCTATGACAAATCCCATTATCATCATTGATATTATTATCAGTATCTCTTTTGAGAAATGAAAATAATAAACCAGTGCGAATGAAGCTATCAATACTATTCCCCAAAAGATGTAATTTACTTTTCTTTCTTTTATTTCGCTTTTTCTCATCTCTTTTTTCTGATATTTTTTGATTTCTCTTCTCAGCTTCCAATTTTTTAAAAATCTCATTTTTTCTTCCTCCCATTAAATGAAAAAAAAGATTCAAACATATTGTTTGTTTGTTCCTTCATTTTACTATCCCCTTTTTCTGATGATTTTTTCTCTGGATCGAAAAATTTACCAAACATGCTGTTCATTCCTTCTTTAGTGAATTTTTCATAAATATCTCCATAATCTTCTTTTTCAGTTTTTGCCCTGCTTTTCTTATTTTTTCCATATCCATTTTTTGACTCTGCCATTTTGTCATATTCATTTCTTTTTTCATCATCGCTAAGAATAGTATATGCGTCATTTATTTCTCTGAACTTTTTTTCAGCTTCTGCTTTTTCTTTTTCTGATGCATTTATCATTCGGTCTGGATGATACTTTTTAGCCAGTTCTCTGTATTTCTTTTTTATCTCATCTTTTCCAGAATCGCTATTTACCCCAAGTATTTCATACAAGCTTTTCATTTCATCACTCCACCATCATTAGATTTTTCTTTTTAACATTGCTTCCTCTTACAAATCTATTCTCTTTCATACTGTTATATATTTGTTTAAGATATTCATATATCTTTTGATTGTCTGCTTGATGGCACTCTTCTCTTATTCTTCTTTTGATATATGCATTCAGCAGCTCTCTTGATACTGAACCATTCAATGCTGTACTGCAAAAAACTTCATCTAAGCTTTCCATTTCTTTTTCATCAAATATTCTTCCTGCATATATTTTTAAAAGTTTACTTGGAAAAGATACCCCAGAGGCTGTACTTTTAAATTTATGTATCTCATTCACAATATTATATTCTTTGTCTATTCCTACGAAAGCTGAAGGATTTCTTATTTCTGCCCCTTCTCTCCGTTTTATCCTCACTAATTCCATTTCATTATTTTGGAATTTTCCATCAATAGAAAAAAATATTTCTATAGAGTATTTTTCATATTTCCCTTTCTCCACTTCCACAGGAGGAAGAAATTTTACTTTTAGAATATAGTCTCCATCCTCTATTGGTATCTCTATTTTTAATTTTTCCTTTATCTTATAGTAAAAATTATTATATTTTATAATTCCAGCTGTAATATATAGAAACTCATCTTCTGCATAAGTCTCAATACCACAAATAACCCCATTGGAATACTCATTATATGACAATGAATAGTATTCATATGGAGTTTCCTTCATATTATCTAAAACTTCCTTATCGAGTATGTTCCCTCGCCTGAATATAGGAATTCTGTTTTCTATTGTTACCAAGATTCTTCCCCCTTGATTTCATGTTCTCTTTATTCTTCCAACTAATTCTCATTAATTGGAAGAATAAAGAGTTGGAGAAAAGGATTTCCTCCAACTGCAATATAGCTGATACTATTCTTCAGCTGCATAACCACCTTCAATAGTTACAGTTTCGATTTTTTCTTTCTTTTGTTTGAAGACAGCTTTAAATTCTCCTACTCCACCTTTGTCATTATAGTCCTCAGTATAATCAAGGATGAAAGCATTAGGAAGATCGATCTTTCTAACTACTACACTTCCTGAGATAACTTCTAATGTAAGTTCTCTGTAAGCATCTGAGCTTTCAGCAGGTATTAATGACCATTTAGCCATTTTTTTAGTATCATCTGCTTCTTCCCCATTTACAGGAGTTATTATTTTTCCATTTACTTCTAATATAACCCCTAAGTCACTAGCTCTTGCGTTTGAATCATCTGGAGTATCAGAAATGTATTTCACTGTAGTGATATTGTCCATTCCTAAAGTAATCTCCTCATTTTTCCCTTTGATTTTTAGATTGAATCCCATATAAAATCATCTCCTTTTTATTTTAGATTAGGTTCCCCTAATTTTTAGTTATTTCAAGTGTAAGATTTTTTACATCTCCGTTAAAGTTAATATGAAGATGACAGTTGTCTCCCTCTATATTTACAGATATATCATCTCCTGGCTGAAGTATAGAGTTTACACAATCCTGATTAGAAAGCCATTTATTTTTCTGGCTTGTTGGTTTATTACTAAAGAAATCTTTAATTTTATCCTCTTTGAAATCTGTTGTGATAAATCTCAAAACTCTTTCTATATATGTAGTTGCTACTGTTTTATACATAGGTTCAAATACCCCATCTTCATTAGTAGCCAAAGTTCTTGCTTTATATACTGTTATATTATTTATAAGCTTTCCTCCATGCTGAACATTGTCTGAAGAGAATATAAATCCAAAATTGTTTCTGTTGATACTGTCTTTAGTTGCAATAGTATAACCAGTTATCTCTTTAGACATACTTGTTACTATTTTAAAGCTATTATCTTTTTCTTCTATGTTGATTCTTACTCCCGGTTCTCTCAAATCTGTCTTCTTAAATCTTTTTCTTAGATATTCCGGACATTGCTGAGCTGCTGTTATTCCTGCTGCTACATAAGAACTTTCTATATATACTCCCTCTATCCAGAACTTAACTAATTCATTTTTATCAAATTCTGCCAGATTAGATTCCTCTGCTTTCAGCTTGTAATCCAATATAACACTTGATTTTTCTTTTGGTATTATAGTGAAGTTAGGTACACATGGGATAAGGAATTGAGAGAAATCTCTGTACTGAAGGTTTTTAGTTTTCTCTACATACTTACCTATTCCAGTAGTTGCCAGATTATTGAATGTAGTTTCATCTGTTCCTATTACACTGAAGAAACTTGCAACTTTGTATTTAGCAAGGATAGACATAAGCACTTGAAGATTTTCATTTGTATTGACGCTCTTTTTCTGTACTTTAGTTGTTCCTTTAAATCTCTGTCTGATATTCTTAGCATTATCCACTTCATCAAGATTTATACTTGGAATAATTCCATACCAAATAGTATTTTCAAAATCATTTTTCTGGTTTACAGTATTTAAGTATAGTTCTAATGCCTGTTTGTTTTCACCTTTTAAAAGCATTTCAATCTTATTGTTTACTACTAATAAAGAAGGCTTCATTCCATTAAGATCTTTATCATACTGTTCAAAGAATACTTTTACTCCCAAAAGTTTTTCCATAAGAGGTTTTATAGTCTTTATAAAATCTTCCTGTGCTTCTTTGTAGAAAGTTAGATATTGATTGTAGTTTTTAACTTCTCTTTCCACATCTATTTCTTCTATTACTGTTGGAAGAGGAACAAAAGTTCTCACTACCAGATTTTTTACATAATCATTCGGCTCTTCGTTTACCTCTTCGAAATCATCTTCAAAGTATTGTGCTAAAAGTTGATTATGTTGATTAGATGCCACTGTAAGAGCTGTACTTTTTTTCGATTTTTCCTCAATGATTTTAAGCTCTCCATGCTCATCCATTGTAAGCATTCCTATTTTTATCTCTTCTGCTTTTCCACCATTTTCACTTTGTCCAATCAATACTCTTGTTTTTATATCTTCTATTGCAAGAGGCAGCATCCCTAGAATATTGTTGTAACTTTCCCCTGCTTTCGAAAAGGCTATATTTAGTTTATCTGCATATTCAAGTTTTGTAGGATCTTCTTCTTCTAAAGATTCATACTTGTCATGAAGATAAGCTATCTCTTTTCTCAGCTGTTTGATATCATCCATCACTTTTTTAGGAGAAAGCATATTTAAAATCTCTTTAAAATTAAAGTCTACATTCTTACTCCCATTAATTTTTTTACTGTCCAATAATGTTATTAACATTTTAAAAAATGTATTTTCCATATTTATTGGTATCTCAGTTATGCAGTTATCTGGAATTCCATTTGGTTTTTCCAGACTGTATTTTACCTTTTGAGTAGCAGCATTGAAGAAGCTGTATACTTTAGGCTCAAATTTTGTTAAAAATTCACTGAAATTTCTTATTAGAAGATGTTCATGGATTTCCCTTATTTTTTCATCATCTAAACTTGTTATGTTGTTGCTGCTTCCCACAAGAGTCAATAAATCCAGTTTTTCACTGTTGATCTCTTCAAACAGAATCGTTCTGTTTGTTTGCTCAAAAATACTTTTAGACATATTCCACCTCTTTTTGTTTTATTTTAAATATTTTATATTTTTAAATTCTATTTAGTTTTAATTATAGCAATAATATATCATACCAGTCAAATTTCATGTTTCATTTAAAGAAACTATAAATTATTCGTTATATAAGATCCCTCTTTTTTGATTTTTTAGCTGGGTTTGTTTGTTTTAAATTTGTCTTTTTAATATGATTTTAATTTTTTTTATATTTTTATAAAACTTCCATTTAATACGTTCAATTCAAATAAAAAAAAGATTAATTTCAACCATACCACTTCTAATATTTTTTTTATAAAAATCATATATTTTTTAAACTGTACTCATTAAAAATACAATAGTATTTATTATTAAGTTCTTTTTTTGTGAAAATAGTATTCTTTCCTTTGAACCTAGTTATATAACTTAGATTTCATTAAATTTTTTTAAAATTTCAGCAACAAAAAAAGAGTGACCTATTTTTTATTAAGCCACTCTTAATTATTATTTAAATATTTATAAGTTTTCCATTGTGAAATACTCTTTGATTTGATGAACCTCTTAGTTTCAGTCTTAAATCTTTTTTGTCTATTTCAAATTTTCCATCTATAAGGTAGTCTATAAGGGAAGTATCTATCCATTTTTCTACTTCTTCTTTTAAATACCCTGTCCATAGATAAACATTTTTATCAGTATTTTCTTTTATAAAGTGTATAAGCTCTATTACTTCATCTCTGTTTTCATAATATAGAGGATCTCCTCCTAAAAATGTTACATTTTTCCACCTTGACTTTAATACAGCTTCTTTTATTTCATCCATTGAATATTCTTTTCCTGCATTGTAATCCCATGTATTCATTGAAAAACATCCAGGACATTTATGAGAACATCCAGCAAAATATAGAGTCATTGTATATCCAGTCATACTATTTATAGGATCGTTATTTACTATTGATATTATTCTCATATTACTTCACATGTATAGCTCTGTTTTTAATTTCTTTCATTCTTCCTTCCAGAGCATGAGTTATATTATAATTTGAAATATATCCACAGCAACGTCTTTGGATTTTCATTTTCATTCCATCTTCATTTCCACAATGAGGACACTTATAGCTTGCAGTTTTTTCATTATATGATATTTCTCCTGTATATCCACATTCATAGCATACATCTGAAATAGTATTTACTGCAAAGTACTCTATACCTGCATCATGAGCATATTGAATAAGTTCTATTATAGCTTCATTATTATATGTTTTTCCACCATTTTCTACATACATAATATTTCCACCATTGCAGTATTTAATAAATGGTGCTTCTACATCTATTTTATCAAAAGAATCTATTGGCAGTTCAGATGAGAAATGGAATGAGTTTGTATAGTACTCTCTTTCTCTCAACCATTCTGGCATTATATCTCCATAGTTCTCAACATCTTTGCTGAAGAATGTTGCTATTGAACTTTCAGCAGGAGTACCATATACAGATACAGGCAGTCCTGTTTCTACTTTTATTTCATCAGCTTGTTTTCTGATAGCTTCCATTATAGCAATACCCATTTCATGACCTTTTTCTGTAGATATATTTTCCTTATCATCTGATAATATTCTTACAGCGTCATCTAATCCAAGGAATCCATAAGATACAGAAGCTCTGTCAGTTTTTAATAATTCCTCAATGCTGTCATCTGGTTCTAATCTTGCTATTCCTCCATACTGGAATAAAATAGGAGCTTTTTTAGCCTGAAGGTGTCTTACATTTTCAAATCTTGTTTGGATAGCTTTTTTCATAAGATCTTTTCTTTTTTCAAGAATATCTAGGAATCTTTCCAGTCTATTTCCCTCTGCTCCTCCATAACGTTCATCTTTTAATACATCTAAAGCAATTTGAGGTACATTCAGTGTTGCCACTCCATAGTTAAATCTTCCATAGTGCTGATATTGTCCATCAACTTGATACTCATGATTTACTCTGCTACGACATCCCATTCTAGCATAATATTTTCCTGCATCATAATCATCTTTAGAGTAGAATAAAATATCAGGATAATAAGTATTTGCTATACATTTAGACACTTCTTCTGTAATATAGAAATATTTATCTCCCTTTTTAAAGTTGTAACCATCTACCACCATATAAGAAAGTTTTGGGAAAATAGCTGGTATATGCTTTTCTCCAAGTCCTGTTTGTCTTACTTTAAGATAAGATAATATTATATGCTCAGATTCCCAAGATGTAGGAATATTAAAAGTAATTGTACTGAATGGAGTCTGACTTGCACTTCCTAATATACTGTTAGTCTGATATTCAAATAATTGACAGGCATCATAAATGTCCTTTGCTGTTCTTTCTTTAGCAATTTGAAATTCAACATGTTTTTCAGCAGCAAGTTTTTCATTTCCTGAATTTATTTCTCCAAACTTTTTCTCTATATCTTCTTCAGTTACTCTTGAGATATTTGTTTCAGTAGATAATTTATCATTATAAGCTCTCATGAAATTTTTCTTAAAGTTTTTCTTTGCATATTCAGCAAACACTTCATTGAAGTTTGGAAGAGAAACCCCACCATATTGACTGGCTGAAATACTTGCCATTATCTGCATAGCAATATTCATAGCTGTTCCTACAGAGTTTGGCTGACAAACATCTGCATTAGTTATTCTAGTTCCATTTCTAAGCATGTCCTCTATATTGAACAGACAACAGTTAGTAAGCTTAGTATCTACATCTGAATCATGCCAGTGTATAGTTTTTTTTCTATGAGCTGCCCATAATTCCTTATCTATATTCTTTTCAAGTATATATCTGAAATATTCTCCAGCAATCAAATCTCTTTGTACTGAAGGAAGCATAGAGTTTTTATTGCTGTTCTCTCTATCTCCTACATCTACTATATCAGTCATATGTCTAAATACACCATTAGCTTCTTTTAATCTTTGTTCTGCTCTTTGTGTCCTATATGTTTGGAAAGCTTTAGCCTGTTCAAACAATCCATTAGTACATAAAGTATAAAAAACTATATCTTGTATAGCTTCTACTGACATTCTTGTATGCCCATTAATTTTTATTACAATGTCATCCATCATTTGTTTAATGGTAACTTTATCAATGAATTTTACTTCCTTATCTATTTTTTCTAAAACTTTTTCTATTTTTTCTTTGTTAAAAGTCACAATAGAGCCATTCCTCTTAATTACTTCTATTTTATGCATTGTGTCTTTCCTCCCATATTTGTAATTGTTCCTCATTTATTATACTATATCTTGTGTTATATTCAAATATTTTCCATATATATTGTTCTTTGATAATATGTATATCATTTATCACCCTTGATTTTACTCGCTTATCAGCAGGTCGAAAAAAAAGAACTTGACTTTTTATTTCAAGTTCTGTTTTTATTTAATATTTTTTTATCTTTCATCATATATTCCAAATATGTATATTTTTTTATAAATATTTTAGATGAATAATTCTTCTTTAAAAGAAAAGTAATAAATTTTAAGAAAATATTATCTGATTTTCTAATATTTAAAGCCTTCTATATTTTTTATCTTTTACATCATATCTATCTAAAGCATCCTTTATTTGAGAAATAAGTCTCTCTTTATCCTGTGGAAATGTACCTCCAAGGTTCAGATAATTAGAAGCATGATTTGCCCTAAAGATAACAGGGGCTTTTACATTTATATTTTCTATCATTTTTTCTATTTCTTTTAATATATCAATTCCTTCTGCTTCTTGAAATTCTCCTTTAAGATATTCAGTATATATTTCTGTTCCTTCTTCCAGCATGAGACTGAGGATTCCTGCATAATCTGGTTCTATCCTGCTTATTAATTTCCCAGTGTTTACAGCATGATCTTTCCAGTCTTTTTTTCCTAATATTCCAGCTATGAAAGTAACTGAAAGAGAAAATCCTGCTTCTTTTGCTTTTCTACATAAAGCAGCAAGTTCATCTGAAGAAACCCCTTTATTTATCTTTTCCAGAACTTTATCATCTCCGCTTTCCAGTCCTATATATAGTAGAGATATTCCACTCTCTCTTATTTTTCTGAGTTCATCATTTGTTTTTAATTTTATAGACTTAGGAGTAGCATAAGAAGATATTCTTTTACACTCTGGAAATACTTTCTTTAGATATGCTAATATTTCCAAAAGCATTTCTGTAGGAATTATCATAGCATCTCCATCAGCAAGAAAGATTCTCTCAGCATACTTTACTCTTTTTCTAAAATATTCTATTTCGCTTTTTATTTTTTCTATTGGTTTTATAGAAAACTTTTTACTTTTATACATATTGCAAAAAGTACATTTATTATGAGAACATCCAATTGTGGCTTGCAGTATGATGCTGTAGGCTTCACTGGGCGGACGATATATATTTCCAATCCATACTTCTTCTGAATTTATCATTATTTTCTTAATCCCCCTTATTTTATTCTTAATAAAGTTTATTATAATTCTTTCATTGCTGTTCAGTTGAAATTTAATTCTTAGATACTATATCAAATAATTACATTTCTAATTTGTTAATTGCAAATATAAAAGGTCATAGTTTCTTTTTCATCAGCAATGAACTTCCCATTCCACCATAAGTTCCTAAATTATCTATGATTGTATAACCCATTTTTTGATATAGAGACATTGCTTTTTCCAGACTTTCTCCAGTTTCCAAAACCATATATTTGTATCCTTTATCTTTAGCTGACTTCTCTATCATCTTTATCAGTGTATATGCTATTCCTTTTTTCCTATATATTTTTTTAACATAAAGTCTTTTCATTTCTGCACTCTCAGCATCATATTTACGAAAGCTTACACACCCTGCCGGCAAGTTATCTTCATAGGCAATAATAACATCTTGAATATTATTAGTTTTGGTAAATCTTTTTTGGTCTATGTCTTTTTCTTTATCACCAATTATTTGATCAAATAAAAGTATAAGTTCATCACATAATAAAAGAAAGTTTCTATTATTTTCATCTGTATGTTCATATCTCACTATTATATTTCCCCCTTTATGAATTTCAATCAAGTCAATTTTAACTTATAATTTAAAACCAACTTAGATGCAAGTCAAAAACAACTTATTCTAAAGATTGTATTTTTTCTTTTTTCTTGCAATCATAGTTTGACTTGTTTTTAGAAATTCAGCTGCCTTATAAGTACTTCCATATTTCTCCAAAGCATATTGAATATACTTCTTCTCACATTCCTCTAAATATTCATTTAAAGATTGATCTTTAATTTCTGTCTCCTCATGAAATATAAATTGATCATTAGAAGAATTTAAAGCTAAAGGAGGTGTTTGTTCTATAAATAAAAGCGGATCTATGTTTGAGAGTTCAATCACTTCTCCAGTAATCATAATAAAACTTCTTTCTACAAAATTTCTAAGTTCTCTGATATTTCCAGGCCAGTTGTAGTTTAATATAGCTTTAAGAGTTTTTTTAGAAAATATTTTAGTTTTATTATAGCTATTGCAGTAGTATTCTCTAAAATGTTCTACTAAAGGCAAAATATCTTCCTTTCTTTCATATAAAGGTGGAAGATAGATTGGAACAATATTTAATCTATAATATAAATCTTCTCTGAATCTCTTTTCATGAACCATTTTTAACAAATCTTCATTGGCAGCAGTAATCAATCTAAAATTGACTTTTCTAGTAACTGTAGAACCAATTCTGCTTATTGTTTTTGTTTCAATGGCCCTTAAAATTTTTCCCTGTAAAGCTAATGGCAAGGAATTAATTTCATCTAAAAAAAGTGTACTGTCATTAGCTGCCTCAAACAATCCTTTTTTTCCCTGAGAAGAAGCACCTGTAAAAGCTCCTTTTTCATAACCAAACAATTCAGATTCCAGAAGGCTTTCAGGAAGAGAAGCACAATTTATAATAATCATTTCTTTTGAAGCTCTCTGGCTTTTTTCATGAATATATTTAGCTAAAACTTCTTTTCCAGTTCCAGATTCTCCCAGAATCATTACAGTAGTATCAAGAGGAGCTAAAGTATCTGCCAGATTAATAATATTTTTCATGACAGGACTTTCAGCAATTATACTCTTCAATTCCTGAGACTCAATAGAAGGCAATTTTATAAAGGATCTTACTTCATTATGAATAGCCTCCTGATATAGATAATTTATATTTTCAACAGGAATGCAAAGAGCAATTACACATGCTATATTCCCGTTCATATCTAAAATAGGGCTGGAAGCTACAATCTGCTTATAATGTTCATGTCCTTTTATTTCTACATCTTGGAACATCACTATTCTTTTCTTCAATTTACAGACTTTTTCTGTAATGCAGATATTAATCTCTTTATTCTTTTTCAAATTATACACATTGTAGGCTAAAAGTTTTTCTTTTGGTATTTTAACCATATTGACATAGACTGTATTAACAAAAATATAGTTTCCAAGGGAATCAACAATATAGATTCCATAAGGAAGATTATCCAGAGCATTTTCTAAAAGTTCTCTTTGTATCATTATACATCCCCCTCCTAAATTACTTAAAATTATAACATAAAAAAATTAAAAACTTAATTATTATATTTGGCATAAATATTGCTTTATTATACAGTGCAAGAAAATTAATAGGGAGGTCAAAGATGAAGATAGGAATTTTAGGATGTGGAGCAATGGGAACTGTTATGGGAGCTTATATGACAAAGAATGGTCTGGATGTAGAGCTGATAGACAGTTACAAAGAACATGTAGATGTATTAAATAAAAATGGAGCTCATATTATTGGAAGTGTTGATATGATAGTTCCAGTAAAGGCTGTTACTCCAGAAGAGATGAAAGGGATATATGATTTAATTTTTCTTTTCACAAAGCAGACAGTAAATGATACAGTTTTAAAAAATCTACTTCCTCACTTAAATGAAAAAAGTACTGTATGTACTTTACAAAATGGAGTTCCTGAACATTTTGTAGCTGGATATGTAGGAGAAGAGAGAACATTAGGAGGAACTGTTTTGTGGGGAGCTACTTTTGTGAAGCCGGGAGTATCAGAGCTGACACAGGATATAACAAAAAATGATCATCTTTTTGAAATAGGAGCCATAGATGGTACTATAGGAGAAAGGGTAAATAATGCAGCAGAAATACTTGGATATATGGGAAGAGCAAAAATAACTGATACTTTAATGGCATCAAGATGGGGTAAACTGATAAACAATGCATGTATGAGTGGAATGTCTGCTGCATGTGGAGCTACTTTTGGAGAAATTTTGCAGGATGAAAAATCAAGAGCCTGCCTGAGTTATCTGGCAAGAGAAGTAAAAAGATGTTGTGAAGCAGAAGGATATAAAATGCCTATTCTTTTAAATGAGCAACTGCCTTATTCATGCGACATAAAAGATCAGGAAATGTTTGATACTAATCAAAGAATGTTCTTGGAAATGTATAAAGATATGTACACAGCTAAAGCAAGCATGCTGCAAGATTTAGAAAAAGAAAAGAAAACAGAGGTTCTCATGATAAATGGATATGTAAGCTCAACAGGGGATAAATACAATATTGATACTCCATTTAATGACACTGTTGTTGAGATAGTCACTAAGATAGAGAAGAAACTTCTTCCTCTCTCAATGGATAATCTAAAATATTTTAATGATAAATTATTTGAGTATAAATACTATCAAGAGAAAAAATAAAACTAGGAGGAAAGATGGATACATTATCTGTAATAGGTTTAATATTAGCAGTTATAGTTTTAGTAATAGGAGCATATCGGGGACTTGGAGCTCTGCCATTGACACTGCTTGCTTCACTGGTTGTTATATTGACAAGCAGAATTTCTATCTGGACTGGATTCTCTCAGTACTATATGAATGGATATACAAGTGCTTATTTCAGTTATTTCTTACTGTTCTGTAGTTCTGCACTATATGCAAAACTAATGGATATTTCAGGCTGTGCAACTTCCATAGGATATCAGTTTATTGATTGGTTTGGAAAGAAAAGAGTGCTTTTAGTTTCTACTTTGATTATAAGTGTATTGACATATGGTGGTGTAAGCCTGTTTGTTGTGGTTTATGCTGTAGCTCCTATTATGTTTTTGCTATTCAAAGAAGCTAATCTTCCAAGACATTTGACAATGGCATGTTTGATAACAGGGTCTGCAACATATACAATGACTTCTCTTCCAGGAACTACAGCTTTAACAAATGTTATTCCCACTCAATATCTGGGAACAACACTGACTGCTGCTCCTGTATTTGGAATTCTGGCTTCAATAGCAATGTTTACAATGGCGATTTTATACATGGGATATGCAGAAAGACTAGCAAGAAAAAAAGGGGAAGAGTGGACTTATCCTGAAAATATAGATCCTCTGCTTTATGAAATAAAAGATAGAAATCAGCTTCCTTCAGTGGGTGTATCTTTCACTCCCCTTGTATCTCTTGTACTTATAATTATTTTAGGAAGTAGATTTGTAGCAAACTCAACTATGCTGGCAGTATTAGGAATGCTTGTAGGAGCATTTCTTACATATGTTTTAAATATTTCAAGATTTAAAGATAAAAATATGAAAAATATTTTTACAACAGGTCTGGAAGGAGGAATAGCAAGTATAGGAGGGCTGGCAGGAGTTGTAGGATTTGGTACAGTTGTATCTAACTCAATAGCTTTTAAATATATAGTGAGCTGGGTGCTGGGACTTCAATTAAATCCTTATGTTCAGGCAATCGTTGCAACAATGGTAGTTTGTGCAGTTACAGGATCTTCATCTGGTGGTTTAAAAATTATGTATGATTCATTGGGAAAAACTTTCCTTGCAGCCCCAGTAAATCTTCCTGTTTTACATAGACTGTCATCTATTTCAGCTTCAGCATTAGATACACTTCCACACTCACCTGGATTGTTTCTTATGTTTGCAGTACTGGGATTGAATCATAAAACTGCCTATAAACATGTATTTGTTTGCAGCATTATGATTCCACTTATCATAACAGTAGTTTCTACAATAATAATAGTAATGTTTTTATAAATATTAAGGAGGAATAATTTATGTCAGATTTAAAAAATAAAAGAGTAATAACAGTAGCAATAACAGGATCATGGCCTACAAGAGAACAAAATCCTAATCTATCTATTACCCCTGAAGAGATAGCAAAAGATGTATATGAATGCTGGAAAGCTGGAGCTGCAATAGCTCATATTCATGTAAGAAATGATGATGGAACTCCATCAACTGATTTTGAAAAATATAAAGAGACTATTGAAAGAATAAGAGCCTATAAAGATTGTGATATCTGTATTAATATAACAAGTTCAGGGAGTGTAGGATTTGGAGATGAGGAGAGAATATACCCTCTTCAAAAATTACTTCCAGAGATGGCATCATATGATGCTGGAACTCTTAACTGGCAGCATCGTACAATTTTTGAAAATCATCCTCGTTTTTTAGAGAAACTGGGAACTGCTTTAATTGAAAGTAATATAAAACCGGAAATAGAAATTTTTGATGCTGGGATGATATATAATGCAATCTACTACATGAAAAAAGGAATATTAAAAGCTCCTTGTCATTTCCAGATAGTTTTAGGATGTCCAGGGGGGATGACAAATACAGTTGAAAATCTTGTATTTCTTAAAAGTTTAATTCCAGCAGGATCAACATGGGCTGCATGTGGAATCGGATCAGGTCACATGCCTATCTTAATGACTACAATAGCAATGGGAGGACATATTCGTGTAGGTATGGAAGACAATGTTATGTGGCAGAAGGGTGTGCTGGCTGAATCAAATGCTCAGTTTGTAAAAAGAGCTAAAGAATTGTTGGAGATGAATGGACTGGAAGCTGCTACTCCAGATGAAGCTCGTCAGATATATGGTCTCACTAGAAAAGTTTTTTAAGGAGTGATTGTTATGGAATTTGAAAACTTAAAAATAGGAATGAAAGAAAGCATTAGTAAAACAATTACAGAAACAGATATTATTTTGTATTCTGGCATCAGTTTAGATTGTAATCCAATACATCTAAATAAAACATATGCTGAAACTTCAAGATTTAAAAAAAGAATAGCTCATGGAATGCTTACAGCTGGATTGATATCTGCTATACTGGGAACCAGACTTCCAGGAGAGGGAACAATTTATCTGGAACAAACTTTGAAATTCAAGCAGCCGGTTTATTTAGGAGATACTATCACTGCTGTGTGTGAAATCATTGATATTATAGAGGAGCAAAGGAAAATAATTCTTTCAACAATCTGTACTAATCAAGATGGAAAAGTTATTTTAACAGGAGAAGCAAAGGTAATGAAATAACATATAATTTATTTTTAAACAGCCAAAGCTCTAAATTTAATGAGTTGAGGCTGTTTATTTCTTATAAGAATGCTGACTCTCTATTATATTTTTTCCTATTTAGAATTCTTATTTTTTATCTCCATAATTCTTTTCTCCTCTTTATTTATCTGGTACTTCAGAAAGTGTATCTTTGAATATTATTTTTAAAACCCTCTCTGGTATAGTTTGATTACAATAAATCTGCAACATACCTTTAGGAGTTATTTTAAATTCTTTCAACTTATCTTTATTCTCTATGATGGCTGCTGCTTCAATATTTATATGATCTTTGAATGGAATTAGTCGAATAAATCTATCTCCATCATAATAACTGGGAATTTTTGCCCATAGTTTTTCTTCAATATCACAGGAAACACTTTGAATAATAAGTATTCTTAATTCACAAAAAAGTTGTTGTATCTCATCAGTATATTTCATAATATAATTTTGAATATCTTTATTCACATTTTTCCTCCTTTAAATTTTCATTTACTTAATTATTTATTCTTCTTAAAATTATGACTTTATTTTTCTTCCTATTTTCATTTCTTTTCTCCATTGAGGAATTTCTCCATACACTCCCCAATATTCATCTAATTTTTTTATTTTTCCATTTTCAAAAACAAAAAATGAAACTGCATGAAATGAAATCGCTTCTTCTTCTAAAGATACTTATTTAGTTCACCCCACTTCTACTTATATCCATTTCATTCCAAAATTCAACAATTATTTTCTTCATAGAAAATACCCCTCCTAATGTTGCTATATTATTTTTTGTTTTTTTATTAAATAAAAAATAATCTTTCTTTTGATTTTTTGATTTTTGTGCTACACTATAAATAGTATACTCAATATACTTTTACATAAATATAAAAAGGAGGTGTATTATTATTGAAGCAATATTCTTGTTTTGTTATAGATGATGGCTATTCTAGTATAAATATAAATAATTATATTAAAAAAGCTGGGTTGCAAGTTGAAAAAAATAATAAAAATGAATATAAAATATTAAATGAAGATTTACTATTTACAGTTATTAATCCTCAGCTTATCCCAGAACATGAAGTAGCAGATAAAATTTTCTTAATGTATGATGAAGAACTTTGTAATATAAAATATACTGTTACATATGATCATTCATCAGATAAAACTACTTTAGAGTTCTCTTTATAATATAGAAAGCTAGTAGTCGTATGTTTTTTACTTCAAAACAATAATAAAAAGTAAAACTTAAATCACTGTATTTACTCAGTGCTTTTTTATTTGCTTTATATTATTTAAAATTTTTAAATTATCTTAATAAAATAATAAAAGGAGAAATTCATTAGTTTGAATTCTCCTTTTATTATATATAAAACTCTAAAAATAGGCTTTAATCTGAAACTATTTATCTCTGCTCCTTCTAAAAAATATTTACTTAGTTCATTCCAATTTTGCTTATCCATCTCATTTCAAAATTCACCAATAATCAAAATCTTATATTAAAGTAAAATTTTCCAAAAATTTATTTTTTAAATTTAATATAAACTTTTATTTATAGAGAGTTTTATTGGATCTGTTATATAATTCTATTTCTGCAAAAATGTCTTTACCATCTTTTAATAACATAAGCATAAGGGTATCTTTATTTTTATACTCTTCTCTTTTGCTAATAACCTCTTCTTTAGTATTTAATACCTCTATAATTTCTCTTTTCTTATCTTCTGATGCTTCATTATAGTATTCAACATTTAATTGAAAAAAAGTTTTTTTATACAAAGCTCTACTAATAAGGACTTTTTCTTGAAGTTTTTTATATTCTTTTCCTTTTTCTTTTATTTCCTCTATTTGTTTTTTTCTTTTTTCCATTTTTTCTATAAATTCTTCTTTTATTTCAACTGCAACAGCTGTTCCTGTTCCAGAAAGAAGAAGCATACTTTTACCTCTTCCTGCCATTTCTGAATAAGTAACTCTAAGTCCTATTATAGCATTAGCACCTAAAGATTTTGCTTTTTCTTCTAATCTATTATTTAATATCTCTTTTGCTTTTTCTAAAGTTTCCCGATATATACTTGATTCTCCCCCAATAGAATCTGCAATTAAAAAAAATTCTTTAAAATCATTTATTCCAAAAGTTACAGTTTCAGATATATAACCTATATATTCTTCTATGTCATAGCCTATTAAATTTTCTGTTGTCGTTATAAGCATTTTCTCTCCCTGCAAAAATTTAATGTCACTTGCTTTATTATAGCATAAATTTATTAAGAAAAAGAATTAAAAATACTAAGAAAATTATGAAAAATATGATATATTATATAGACCGATACACAATCAAAGGAGTAAAATAATGAAAATTTTAATAGATGCAGATGCCTGTCCTGTAGTAGATTTAACTATAGAAACAGGTAAAAAATTTGGTATAAAAACTGTTATATTTTGTGATGAAGCTCATAAAATAGATAAAGCTGGAGCTGAAACTATTTATGTTTCTCAAGGAAATGATTCAGTGGATTTTGTTCTTTTAAGGAGTACAGAGGTAAATGACATAGTAGTCACTCAAGATTTTGGACTGGCCTCAATGATACTTGCCAAGAAAGCTGCTGCTCTCAATCAAAATGGTTTAATCTACAATCAATTTAATATTGATCAACTGCTTTTTACCAGACATATATCAAAGAAAATAAGAAACAATGGGGGAAGGACAAAAGGTCCTAAAAAAAGAGAAAAAAGCGATGATGAAAACTTTGAAAAAAGTCTCATAAGTCTTTTGAAAAAATCGGAGGGGATCAGATGACGCATCAGGAAAAAGAATTCAGGGATGGAAATATATTATCTCTGCTCATTCGTTTTTCTATACCTGCAACTTTTGCTATACTTATAGGAATAATATATAATGTTACAGACAGATACTATATAGGTCAGGCTGTAGGAAGGAATGGAATCTCAGCTCTTGCTGTTACCTTTCCAATACTGCTTGTTTTAAGTGCCACTGGAGTCCTTTTTAGTATAGGAGGATGTGCACTTGCTGGTATAAAAATGGGAGAAGAGAAAATAGAGGACGCAAGAAAAGTTCTTGGTACATGCTTCTTTGCATTAATTGCTATTGGAGCTATATATACTATATTTGGAATGCTTTTTCTTGAAGAAATAGTTTCTTTTATGGGAGCTACAGAAAATAGTTTTGGCTACGCTGTTGAATATAATAAATATCTGTTTCCAGTTACTATTTTCCAGCTGATTTATATCACTTACTGTTCATTTGTGAGGTTAGAAGGAAGACCTATGGAATCTATGGTTATCAACCTTGCCAGTGCTATAGTTAATATAATTTTGGACTATATTCTTATTATGAGATATGGTATGGGAATGAAAGGAGCTGCCATAGCTACTGCTGTTGCCAATGTTGTTCCTGGAGTTATCCTTATATATCATTTTCTAAAAAGTGATATTCTTACTTTGAAAATAAAATATATTAGATATGATCATGAACTTTTGAAAAAAGTTTTCTACATAGGAAATTCAGGATTTCTTAATCAATTTCTAAATGGAGCTTATGTATATGTATTGAATATACAGCTTGCAAAATATGGGGGAGATATCGCACTTGCTGGAATGGGGATACTCTCACTCCTGAGAACTTGTATAAATACTGGATATATGGGATTGAATCAAGGAAGGCAGCCTCTTCTGTCATATAACTGGGGAGCTAAGAATTATGAAAGGGTAAAGAAGATATTCTATTCTTCAATAACTCTGACTGCTATAATTTCACTCTTCCTTTTATTTGCAGTAATTGTAAATGCCCACACTGTTGTTAATTTCTTTGTAAAAAATGACCCTGAACTTACAGATTACACTATAAGGGGAACATATATACATCTTGGCTTGATGATAAGTACTGCAATCTACCTTTCTTGCACAAACTATTTTCAGGCTGTAGGAAAAGGTATGATAACTACAAGATTTATTATATTGAGATTAGCTGTCTTGTCTATTCCTCTTACTTATATTCTTCCTGTTTTCTGGGGAGCTGATGGAGTATTATTAAGTTTTCCTGTGGCAGATACTATCTGTTGTATAGGAGCAGCTTATGTTATGTGGAAAGAGATTAAGCTTCTTACTAGAAGAGCTGAAAAACAAAAACGTTATAGTTAACAAAAAATATTAAAAAAAGAGGCTGATACAGAGAATAATATTTCTCATATGATTCAACCTCTTTTTATATTATTTTTTTATATTATTCTAATTTTTGGTATTAATTCCTTATTTGCTTATCTTTCTTTTATTTATTAATCTTCTATTATTTCTCCATTTGTAGATATTGTTACAATATTCCAAGGAATTAATTTGCCGCTTTGAAGCAATGCTTTCTTTACTGCATTTACTATTCCACCACAACATGGCACCTGCATACGTACTACAGTAAGAGATTTTATATCATTATTTTCAAGAATTGCAGTCAACTTATCTGCATAATCTCCCTCATCTAGTTTAGGACATCCTATAAGAGTTATCTTGTTTCTCATAAATTTATTATGAAAATCTCCATAAGAATATGCTGTACAATCTGCTGCTATCAATAAGTTGGCATTATTAAAATATGGTGCATTTACTGGAACAAGCTTTATCTGTACAGGCCATTGGTTTAGTTGAGATTCCATTTCTCCAGCTTCTTTGATTTCATGAGATTCATGTTTTTCAGTTTTTCTCTCAATAGTTTTAGACTGCATTCCCGGACATCCAAAATGAACAGATGGAGCTGCTCCATTTTTTTTAGCTGCCATATTAGCTTTCACTGCTGCTTCATCATATTCAGCTGCTTCTCTTTCTTCAAAACTGATTGCATTTACTGGACAACCTGGAAGACAATCTCCCAAACCATCACAATAGTCATCTCTCATCAATTTCGCTTTTCCATTTACCATTCCAATTGCCCCTTCATGACAAGCTGAAACACATATTCCACAACCATTACATTTTTCTTCATCAATTTTTATTATTTTTCTTATCATTTATATGTCACCTCTCCATTTATTACATCTTTATACACTTATATTACTATATGGAGAAAATAAATTCGGTAACATATGCTACACTTAAAATATTTTCTGGACAAGATACATATAGAAGGCTGTTCCTCCTAAAATACTTATCAAACTATTTCTTCTCCATACATGAAGCAGTACAACAACTGCTACTGCAAGTATTTCAGGTATTCCATGAGGAGCTTTAAGTATACTGGTATCTTTTAAACAGAATATAATAAGTATCCCAATTACTGCTGGGGGCAAAACTTTTCCTAAATACATCATATACTTTTCTACTGCTTTATTTTTTTTATTCAATACAAGAAAGGGAAAAGCTCTCAGAAAATATGAAGTAGCTCCTACTGCTGCTATTATAGAAACTGAATATAAAAATCCTGGTCTCATATTATCTCACTCCCCTTTTCTTTGCCATTTCTATCTTTTTTTCTAATCTTGATTTAAATACTATTAAGAAAACTATTATAATCACTATAGAAGGTATCAGCATATTTTTTGACCCTAAGAATATCAGACAAACAAGTCCACTCAATACTCCCAATATACTAGGAGTTCTAGTTGGAAAAGTAAGAAACTGATCTACAAATATAACTATAAACAAAGCAGTCATTGCAAAGTCTATTCCTTTACTGTTGAAATGTACAGCAGATCCAAGTATTGCTCCCAATACTCCACCCAGCACCCAATAAAAATGACTCAATCCTGCTATGGCTAAAAAGAGCTGCTTTCTATTCACTCCCAATGGAACTTTTGCTGAACACATAATTGCATAAACTTCGTCTGTAAGGGTATGTATCATATATGGTCTGACTTTTTTCATTTTCTTAAAGAGATCTGTAAATGATATTCCATAAAGTGCATATCTTGCATTTACTATTAAAGTGGTGATAACTGCTTCTGCTATCCCTGCTCCACCTGTTAAAAGATTTAAAAGCACAAACTGCATAGACCCAGAATATACCCCAATCCCTATAAATAACGCCCAGATAAAATTATATCCATTTCTTTGACATAGTAATCCAAAGGCCATTCCTACAAAAATGTACCCGAAAAAAACCGGCATTGTTGCTTTGAATGCCGCTTTTAATGCTTTCTTCATATTCTCCCTCACTTTTTAAATTATATTACTGTTGTTTACCCTTTTGTTAATTACTATAGAAAAACTTTCTTTAAATATTCGGCCACTCCATTTTCATCATTTCTTCCAATTACCTTATTATTAGGAAGAAGTTCTTTCAATCTTGGATTACAATTTCCCATAAGAAGCCCTTCACCCACTACATCAAGCATCTCATAATCATTTAATCCATCACCAAATGATATAACTTCTTCAGTTTCTATTCCAAATTTTGGAAGAAGTATATCTGTTATTGCACTTCCTTTAGAAATTCCTTTATTCATTATCTCTAAACATATTGGAAGAGAAAGAGTAAGATTTATTTTATCTCCAAATTTTTCTTTTATTTCATTTTCAAGATTTCTTATTAGCTTTTCATTTTCATTAATATAAAAAAACTTTATCACTTCACTATTCTTTAATTCGGAAAATTTTCTTACATTATAAGTAAAACCTGATTCTTTATGATATTCTTGAGCCTCATCCAATGGTTTTTCAGAATACCAAAAGTCTCCTTTATATATACTTTTATGGATCTCTTCATTTATATTTAAGTCAAATATCTCATTGCTCAATTCTTTAGGAATATCTCCTTTAAATATAATATCGTTATTTTCATTATGTATTCTGGCCCCGTTTGAACTTATCAAATAAGAATCAAGTCCAAGCATTTCTTTAAATTTCAAAGCATCCATATGATGTCTTCCTGTAGCAATAAAAAATTTTACCCCTGAACTGGTTACATCTTTTATTACATCTCTTGTATATTTAGATATTGTATGTTCAGAGTTCAGTAATGTTCCATCTAAATCACACACAATGGCCTTATATTTCATTCTTTCCTCCTGCTATTTCCTATTTTTTTAGTATAAGCCTTTCTAATTATACCATTTTTCGAAAAAAAAACAAGAGAAAATATCAAATTTTTGTTCTATTATTTTTTGAAATTTTACTAAGAATTTTATTGACATAAAGTGTATTTTATGATATTATAATCTTTGTCAACGAAAGTCGGAATATAGCGCAGTCCGGTAGCGCATCTGCCTTGGGAGCAGAGGGCCGCAAGTTCGAATCTTGCTATTCCGACCATTCATTGGGCTGTCGCCAAGCGGTAAGGCAACGGACTTTGACTCCGTCATGCGCTGGTTCGAATCCAGCCAGCCCAGCCACATTAATAATAATTGCCTCTTAGATGAAAATTTAAGAGGTTTTTTATTTTTCAAATTTTTTTAAAGCTTTCTTTCTTTTTTAATTTCTATTTTAATAAATATTAAAATTTTCCTATAAAAAAAATGCCCCTTTTATAATAGGCAAATTTTTATTTCATCTCTCTATTATAAAAGAAGCATATCACTTTTAATTTTTAGGTTATAATTTAAAATATTTCTATTGGAAATTTTAGAATCAGCTTATTGCTTTTTATCTAATTTTGAAAATAATGCTTTTTAATAATTATATTTTTTTCATTTTCTTCTTGGTAATTATAAAACTTTTTCTTATCTTTATACATGTTAATTTCAGCTATCTTTATTGACTGATTTATATCTTTAGCATTAAATGTCCAGTTAGCTCCTACTGCTGCCATCCCACCATTTGAACTTTTTAAGTTTTCCTTCAATTGAGAAATTTTTCCCATAAATACTTCTTCAGTTTCATTCCTACAAAATATTATAAACTCGTCTCCACCAGTTCTATATTTCAAAGCATCATGAAACACATCTTTTATTTCATTAAAAGTACTTACAATAAGTTCATCTCCAGCTGTATGTCCAAAATGGTCATTTACACTTTTTAACCCATTTACATCTACAAATACTACTCCCAGTTTTTTAATTTTATGTAATGTTTTTTCAAGATCCCTGATATAAGCATTTCTGTTCAAAGCTCCAGTAAGTGTATCATAATAACTAAGTTTTTCCATTGTTGCCATCATTTTTTTACGCTGAAGCATCTCTAAAAAGAAATAAGATAGTATTTTTAAAATATATGCTATATTTTTTATTTTTTCAACTGGAGGATTGTCTACTCCAAAAAATCCATGAAATACTTCATTTTCCATTATTGGTATGGCAATTAATGAATTTATATTTTGGGAACTAAGAGTTATGTATTCCTCTTTATAAAGATCCTTGATATCTTCTATATTTTCCATTATTACAGGCAAACCTTGATTAAAAATTTCTATCCATCTGTTTAAATCTTCAAAAGGAACTTTCTGTAAAAATTCTTTTTCTCTTTCCACACCCTCAGCACACCATTCATATGTATTATTCAGAGTATTGTCTCCAGCTAATTCGAAGATATATGTACGTTGACCATTCAAATATTCTCCCATTACTTCAAGAGTATTAGTAATAGAAATATCTATATCAAATGAAGAATGCATCATTTTTATACAATTAAGTACTATTCTCTCATTTTCCAATGTCTGTTCCAAAGTTATTCTTTCTTCTTCTTTTTTAGTGATGTCCATAGCCACTGCCATATGAGCATTTTTTCCATTCCATTTTATTAGTTTTTCTTTAATAACAAAGTATTTATTTAACAAAATATTTTTACATTCCCACTCATGATACTCTTTATTTGTAAGACGGCTGGCATTACAAAATGAACATGGAGAATTTGTTTTATAAAAAACCTCATAACAAGTAATTCCTTTTATTTCATCAAATTTTTCATAACCAAATAGTTTCAATCCATACTTATTTAAATAAAGCAGTTCATAGTTTTCTAAATCTACAACATAAACTACTTCATTTAACTCATTTAACAATTCTTCCATATACCTCTCCCTAACAATTTAACTTTATTGTCTATTGTATATAGCATTTCTAATTATCTCTACCTTTAAATCATGATACCATTTTATCCACTATAAATCAATGAAAACATGGTAAAAAATTCGAAATAAAGAATATATTTGAAAGAGGAATAATATATACTTTTTAAATAATGTATTTCTTCCTGCTGAAATTATTTTCTCATTATTGTAATAATCTCTTTTAAATTTAAAAACCTAAATATTTTCAGTTTACTTAGAAATTATTTTATGATAATATTTATTATATGACATTTTTATTTTAGGGAGGAAAAATAATGAAAAAATATTTTCTACTTGTAATGACTCTTATGTTATTACTTTTGTCAGGGTGCAGTTCTTTGGAAACAGCCATTAAAAAAAGAAATTTAGCTACAGAGACTAAACTTTCTGAAACTATATGGCTAAGTCCAGAAAACATAATGGACAAAACAGTTTTTGTACAGGTAAAAAATACTTCAACAAGTAACTTGGATATGGAAAGCGAAATTAAAAATACTTTAATTGCAAAAGGGTATAAAATAGTTTCTGCTCCTAAAAATGCTAATTACTGGCTTCAAGTTAATATCCTGCAACTAGGCAAAATGGATTTAAAAGAATCTCAAGCTGCTTTGAGTGGTATAGCTGGTGCTGGAATAGGTGCTGCTATTGGAGGATATAATACTGGATCAGTTAATACTGCTGTAGGGTGGGGATTAGTTGGAGGAGCTATTGGAGTTCTTTCAGATGCTCTTGTTGAAGACAGCTACTATACTATGATAACAGATATCCTAGTTAGTGAAAAATCAAATACTAAAGTTAATAAACTTTCTGTAAATGCAACTACACAAGGTACTCAGGGAAGAAATATATATGCTACTGAAGATGATGGAAATATGAATAAGTATCAAACTAGAGTTGTAAGTACTGCTAATAAAATGAATCTTGAATTACCAGAGGCTGAACCTCAATTAAAAAATGAGCTTATAAAAACTATAAGCAATATATTTTAAAAACTAAAGGGAGATAATTACATCTCCCTTTTTTAATATCTCCATATTTTATTTTATAAATTTTACTTATCAAAATATAATTTTTTATAATTTTATTTTATTGAAATTTTATGATAATATAAATTGAAAATAACGAAATTTTTTATGGAGGTTATAATGAAAAAAGTGATTCATAAATTCAGAGATATGCCGGTAGCTCTTACAGGTCTTGCATTGGGAATATCTGGTATATCTGGTGCATTTGGCACGTTTCTTGGAGATATCCCAGTTTATGTAGGAGATCTTATATCGTTTTTTCTTGTTATTGTAATCTTTATTAAAGACTGTCTTCACTTTGATCAATTAAAAAAAGAATTAAGCCACCCTACACTAGGAAGTTTTATTCCTACCTTGGATATGACTTTAATGGTTTTGGCAGGATTTATTGCTAATTATTATTTAACTCTTGGAAGAATCTTATGGTTAATTGCAATAGCAGTCCATGTCATATTCTGCTTTATCTTTTTTTACCACAGAGCAAAAGATTTTGATTTAAATCATGTTATTCCCAGCTGGTTTATTCCTCCAGTTGGAATAGTTGTAGCTTGTGTCTCTGGTGCCAGTATGAATTTTCCCGGACTTACTCATACTATTTTCTATATAGGCTTCATTCTATATCTGGTGATGCTTCCAATAATGATGTACAGAATAATTTTTATTGAACCTATAGATGAAGGAAGACTTCCAACTTTTGCAATCATGGCAGCTCCACCTAGTTTATGCCTTGCAGGATATCTTACAGTATTTAGCAATCCTTCTGAAATTATAATATATATACTTTTGCCCCTTGCTGTATTTATGACTATCCTTGTATATGTATCTTTTTTCAGAATATTAAGAATAGCATTTAATCCAACATATGCTTCATTTACATTTCCACTGGCAATAGGAGCAACTGCTGTACTTAAATACTCAAATTATCTTTACTCTTTAAACAGTAAAAATTATATTTTATGGCATAATATTGGATTATTTTTATCTTTTTCTGCCTTTATAATTATTGCTGCTGTATTTATTAAAATGATTCATTATGTTAAAAAGTTTATAATTTATGCAGTATAATTTTATATAGTTTCTTTGAAAATGAGTGATTAAAAGCTAGAGCAAATTTTCAGTAATTAAGCAGTTAGTGCTGTACTTACTGAGATGCAGCATTTAAAGTGTTGTAAGTTCTGGTATCACTCTTTTTTTATTTTTATGATATTATGTGATGAATTTCATATTTTTTTCATTATTTAGAAAGAGTGAATATTGTATTCTTTAAATATATATAGTATAATTTAAAAAAGATTTCAAAAATACTTATGAGGTGAATATTGTGGATCAAAGAATTGAAAAATTAGCAAAAAATCTTATCAGCCATTCTTGCAGAGTACAGAAGGGCGAAAAAGTTTTAATAGAATCTTTTGGAGAGGCTTCTAAAAATCTAGTGAAAGCTTTAATAAAAGAAACATATGCAGCTGGAGGATATCCATTTGTAACAAATAAAGATCAAACTATACTAAGAGAATTATTAAAAGGATGCAGCAAAGAGCAAATAGAAATGATGGCTAAATATGAACTTGAAAGAATGAAAGATATGGACGCTTATATTGCTATCAGAGGAACTGATAACTCTACTGAATTATCAGATGTCGCTGCTGACAAAATGAAAATTTATTCAGAGTATTTTACTAATCCTGTTCATTTAAAAGAAAGAGTTAATAATACTAAATGGGTAGTGCTTAGATATCCAAATAATTCTATGGCTCAGCTTGCCAGCACATCACTTGAAGCATTTGAAGATTTTTATTTTGATGTTTGCTGTCTTGATTATTCTAAAATGGAAAGAGCAATGGAATCTTTATCAATACTTTTAAATAAAACTGATAAAGTAAGAATAAAAGGAAATGGTACTGATATATCTTTTTCTATCAAAAATATTCCAAATGTAAAATGTTATGGACTTAGAAATATTCCTGATGGTGAAGTATATACTGCTCCTATCAAAGACAGTGTAAATGGAGTTATTTCATATAACACTCCATCTAATTACCAAGGATTTACATTTGAAAATGTAACTTTTGAATTTAAAGATGGTAAAATCATAAAAGCTACAAGCAACGATAATGAAAAGATTAATCAGATTTTAGATACTGATGAAGGTGCAAGATATATTGGAGAGTTTGCTATTGGAGTAAATCCATATGTTTTAAAACCTATGAAGGATACTCTTTTTGATGAAAAAATAGCTGGTAGTATTCATTTCACACCGGGACAGGCATACAAGGCTGCTAATAATGGTAATAAATCAAGCATTCACTGGGATCTTGTTTTAATTCAGAGAGAAGAATGGGGTGGAGGAGAAATCTGGTTTGATGATGTACTTATCAGAAAGGATGGTATCTTCGTTATTGATGAGTTAAAAGTATTAAACCCAGAAAACTTAAAATAATCTGCTAGGAGGGATAATGAATATTCTTATGGCACTTTCTCAACTAGAAGTAACTGGAGCAGAGGTTTACGGTGTTACTCTTAGTGATGAGCTTATCAGAAGAGGAAACAATGTAATTATAGTTTCAGATACTCTTACAAAAGAAAGTAAAGCTAAATACATAAAATTAGAATTTAATAAAAGAGGACTTGGAGAACGTATAAATCAAGTTAAGACTCTTTTAAAAATAATAAAAGAAAATGATATACATGTAGTTCATGCTCACTCGAGAGCTTCTTCATGGAGTTCGGAAATAGCATGTAAAATTGCTGGAATACCTCTTATTACATCTACACATGGAAGACAGCCAGTACATTTGAGCAGAAAAATATTTAAAGCATTTGGAGATTTGACTATTCCTGTATGTGAAAATATTGAGACTCATTTAATTAATGAACTTGGAGTTTATCCACAAAAAGCTGTAGTATTAAGAAATCCTATCAACACTGAGGACTATCCTTTTATTCCTCAAAAAAAAGATGAAGGTAAAAAAATTCTTTCTATAATTGGAAGGCTTTCTGGTCCAAAGGGAGAAGTAGCTTATAAATTATTGGAAATACTTTCTGATACTGATAATCTGGAAATAAGATTAATTGGTGGAAAAGATATTCCTGAAAAATTCCAAAAATTCTTTAATAATGAAAATATAAAGTTTATAGGATATGTAAATGATGTTCCTGAAAAAATAAAAGAATCTGATATTGTCATTGGAGCTGGAAGAGTTGCTGTTGAAGGAATTCTTTCTGGTAAACCAGTTATCGCTATTGGAGAAGCAAAATATATTGGACTTATTGATGAAAAAAATCTGACTGAAGCCCTTGCTTCAAATTTCGGTGATATAGAATTTAATAATTCTGAAAACTTTAACTGGGACCAAATAAAAAAAGATATTCATTCTGCTTTTAATCTTAATGAAAAAGAATTGATTGAATTAAGAAAGAATGTAGAAAATGAATTTGATCTTAATATAATTACAGATAAAATCGAAAAGATATATGCCAGATCATATGTACTTAAAAGAAAATATGATATTCCTGTGATAATGTACCACAGAGTAGTTAATGATGAAAGTGAAGGCGGTGTTCATGGAACTTATATCACTGCTAAAAAATTTGATGAGCATATGAAATATCTTAAAGAAAAGAATTATGAGCCTATAACTTTTAAAGAGCTTTTAAAGCTGAATTATAGAAATAGATTTAATAATGGTAAAAAATATATAATACTTACTTTTGATGATGGTTATGAAGATAATTATAAAATTGCATTTCCCATCTTGAAAAAATATCAATTTAATTGTATTATATATTTAGTATCGCACTTGAATTACAATAAATGGGATGTTGAAGTTCCTGAAAATCCTGAAAAAGAGTTCCCGCTTATGACATGGGATATGATAAAGGAAATGCAGGAGTATGGAATAGAATTTGGCGGGCATACTATGACTCACCAAAAACTTGCTCATATACCCTTTGAGCAGGCAAAAGAAGAAATAACTAAATCTACTGAATTTTTAGAAGGAAAACTGGGAGAAAAACTTGTATGTTTTGCTTATCCTTACGGCGATCTTAATGAAGAAGTAAAAGAGTTTGTTAAAGAAACTGGTTATTCTTTTGCTGTAGCAACTGATTCAGGAGATTTATCTTTTTCAGAAGATTTATTTCAAATTAGAAGAATTGGTATATTCCCAACAAACAATATGCTTAGTTTCAAGAGAAAGGTACACGGAAATTATAATTTTATTAAACTTAGAAGAGAACAAAAATCATCTAAGTCGTAATTTTACTGGGGAGGTTTTTTAATGAAGAAAATGATTACATTACTGTCGACTTTTATTTTATGTTCGTCTCTAAGCTTAGCTCAAAGTGAGCTTCAAGTTAAAGCTTTGGTACAGAATAAAAATAAGTTTCAAATTGGTGGTGCTGTAGGTGTTACCAACCACTTTTTTAAAGGAGATTCTCTTACTTATCCTATTCCTGTTTTTGATGTCAGATATGATGATTTCTATATAGCTGGAGTAACTATGGGATATGATATGTATAGTGAAGACGATTTTACTCTGTCATTATTTGTAAATCCTTTTGATGGTTTTCCTATAAAAGGAAGTAAGCTGGATCGTGGATACAGATCTATTGATGACAGAAAACCACAAGTAGCAGTTGGAATGTTGTTATCATATAATTTAAATTTTTATGATATGACTGCTGTAGTTGCATTTTCTGGTGGTGAAAGAGGTATTAAAGGAACTACTCGTATAATTAAACCTTATAGAGTTACTGACAACTTTGCTTTAATTCCATCTTTCGGAGCAACTATTTATTCATCTAATTATGTTGATTATTACTTCGGAATAGATAGCAACGAGGTAAAAGATAAGATTACTGATACTTATTCACCAGATACAGCTTATTCTCTTGGGCTTAGCTTAGCTGCTGAATATTATCTAAATGACAAGATTACACTTTTAGCTTTCTTGTCTGCTGATAGATTCTCTTCTGATATTGGAGATTCACCTATCATTGACAGCAACAAACTTATCATGGTTGGAGCTGGAGTGAAATACTCATTTTAATTAAAAATTAAAAACCTAAATAGAAACAGCCATTATTTTTATCTAATGGCTGTTTTCTTATTGTATAAAAAAACCACTTGCTAAGCGAGTGGTACAAAAAAGCCGGAAGGCTA
>OLSH01000184.1_pt1 | contig 67835 bp, 52 predicted proteins | sample 1643221 | NCBI WGS metagenome assembly OLSH01 (sample SAMEA3136681, study PRJEB25190) | human gut metagenome | biome: human gut; feature: human-associated habitat; material: faeces | place: Austria | collected 2013 | reverse complement strand
TAATAATCAGCAAGGATGATTATAGGTTCTGTGGATAAAACTGCGGAAACTCAAGCAGAAAAGGGGATTGACAACCCTTTTGCAAAATGGTATGTTTTAAGTGCTTATATGACTGACGGAAGTGGAAATGACCACGGGGAGTATAAGCCGCAGAAGCCGACCGTCTGGGCACATATGCTCGGAAAGTGGGCTTTTTCTTATTTCACGGGAAGGTCAGAAGACGCTGTGGAAAGGAAAAAGTCTTCCGGGCAGGATTTCATCTTATCATAGAACAGCAGGAAAAGGAGAAATGTTCATGGAAATGTTATCACTGGAAAAAGAATTGAGAGACAATGCGTATCCGGGCAGAGGAATTGTGCTGGGAAAATCAGAGGACGGAAAAAAAGCCGTTGCCGCTTACTTCATTATGGGAAGAAGTGAAAACAGCAGAAACCGCGTATTTGTAGAAGAAGGAGAAGGCATCCGCACACAGGCCTTTGACCCTTCCAAATTAGTGGATCCAAGTCTGATTATCTACGCGCCTGTGCGTGTATTGGGAAACAAAACCATTGTGACAAACGGAGACCAGACCGATACAATTTATGAAGGCATGGACAAACAGATGACTTTTGAGCAGTCCTTGAGATGTAGGGAGTTTGAGCCGGACGGACCAAACTATACCCCTCGTATTTCCGGTATTATGCATGTGGAAGGCGGGAAATACAATTATGCCATGTCCATTTTAAAGAGCAACAATGGAAATCCGGAGGCCTGCAACCGCTATACCTTCGCTTACGAAAATCCGGTGGCAGGAGAGGGCCATTTTATTCATACTTATATGCATGACGGCAATCCGCTGCCAAGTTTTGAAGGCGAACCGAAGCTGGTAAGTATTCCAAATGAAATTGACGCTTTTACAGAGCAGGTATGGAGCAGTCTCAATGAGGACAACAAAGTTTCTCTGTTTGTGCGTTTTATTGATATTGAAACAGGCAAGTATGAAACCAGAATTGTGAATAAAAATAAATAAGAAACGGGAAAGGAGAACTTTGTTATGAAAGAATTAGCTTTGAAATACGGCTGTAATCCGAATCAGAAACCTTCCAGAATTTACATGGAAGAGGGTGCAGAACTTCCTATTAAAGTATTGTCAGGAAAACCGGGATATATCAATTTCCTGGACGCGTTTAACGGCTGGCAGTTAGTCAGAGACTTAAAGAAAGCCACAGGTCTTCCGGCGGCAACTTCTTTTAAGCATGTATCCCCTGCAGGCGCAGCGGTAGGACTTCCGCTTACGGAAACTCTGGCAAAAATTTACTGGGTAGACGATATGGACTGGAAAAACTTTTCTCCCATTGCCTGTGCTTACGCAAGAGCCAGGGGCGCAGACCGTATGTCTTCCTTTGGTGACTTCATTTCCCTTTCTGATGTGTGCGATAAAGATACCGCTATGCTCATTAAGAGAGAAGTTTCCGATGGTGTCATTGCGCCGGGCTACACAGAAGAAGCCCTGGAAATTCTGGCACAGAAGAAAAAAGGCAATTACAATGTCATTGAAATTGACCCGGACTATGTACCGGCTCCTCTGGAACACAAGCAGGTCTTTGGTGTTACCTTTGAGCAGGGACGTCAGGAACTGGCTATTGACGATGCACTGATTTCCAATTTGGTGACAGAAAAAAAAGAACTTACCGAAGAAGCAAAAAGAGATATGAAGATTTCTCTGATAATTCTGAAATATACACAGTCTAATTCCGTATGCTTTGTCAAAGACGGACAGGCCATCGGTGTAGGCGCTGGACAGCAGTCCCGTGTACACTGTACCCGTCTGGCAGGACAGAAAGCAGACAACTGGTGGTTAAGACAGTGCCCGAAGGTTATGAACCTTCCGTTTAAAGACAGCATTACCCGTGCAGAGAGAGACAATGCCATTGACGTTTATATTGGCGAGGAATACATGGACGTGCTGGCTGACGGTGCGTGGGAAAAAACATTTACCGAGAAACCGGAAGTCTTTACCAGAGAGGAAAAGAGAGCATGGCTGGATACCCTTCAGGAAGTGACCCTTGGCTCTGACGCCTTCTTTCCATTCTCTGACAACATTGAGCGGGCACACAAAAGCGGTGTAGCTTATATTGCACAGCCGGGAGGCTCAGTCAGAGATGATGCGGTTATTGAGACCTGCAACAAATACAATATGGTTATGGCGTTTACCGGAATTCGCCTGTTCCATCACTAAATCAACCATGGTATAACAAAAAAGTGGCTGCGCTTCTGCGCAGCCCTTTTTTTCAATCAGGCATTGACAAAGAAAGGATATTTGATATATTCTGAAAGAGAAAATACAGGCTACAAACAGATAGGAGAGTGTGACATGAGTATTAGAATTGGTATTTTAGGATATGGAAACTTAGGCCGTGGTGTGGAGTGCGCAGTGAAACATAACCCGGATATGGAACTGGTTGCTGTCTTTACCAGACGAAATCCCGAAGAGGTAAAGATTCTTACAGAGACAGCAAAGGTATATCATGTAGACCAGGCTGTGGGTATGAAAGATGAAATCGACGTGCTGATTCTCTGCGGCGGAAGCGCTACAGACCTGCCGGTACAGACACCGGAGTTTGCACAGTATTTTAACGTTGTAGACAGTTTTGATACACACGCAAGAATTCCGGAACACTTTGCAGCTGTAGATGAAGCGGCAAAGAAAGGAAATAAGACAGCCATGATTTCTGTGGGATGGGATCCGGGTATGTTTTCTCTGAACCGCTTATACGCCAATGCGATTTTGCCGGGAGGTAAGGATTATACCTTCTGGGGAAAAGGTGTCAGTCAGGGCCATTCCGATGCAGTGAGAAGAATTGAAGGAGTCTTAGACGCAAGACAGTATACCATTCCTGTGGAAAGCGCACTGGAAGCAGTAAGAAACGGAGAAAATCCGGAACTCACCACACGCCAGAAGCACACAAGAGAAGTCTTCGTAGTAGCTGAGGACGGTGCAGACAAAGCAAGGATTGAAAACGAAATTAAAACCATGCCAAACTATTTTGACGAGTATGATACAACCGTACATTTCATTACCGCGGAAGAAATGGCAGCCAACCATGCAGGGCTTCCTCACGGCGGTTTTGTTATCCGTACAGGCAGCACAGGGTGGGAAGATGAGCATAAGCATGTAGTGGAATACAGTCTGAAGCTGGATTCCAACCCAGAATTTACTTCTTCTGTCATTGCTGCATATGCAAGAGCGGCATACCGCATGAGCCGGGAAGGACAGACAGGCTGCAAGACCGTATTTGACGTGGCACCTGCTTATTTAAGCCTTGAGACTCCGGAAGAACTCCGTGCACATATGCTGTAAAAAACGTGGAGAAGAAAGAGAGTGTAAACGTGAATACAAACATAGACCCCAAAAGAGAAGCCAAGAGAATTATCTTTGGTCTAATCGGCGCTGTGATTATGGCTGTGAACATCAAGACCTTTGTGCGGGCAGGGGGATTGTATCCGGGAGGATTTAACGGAGTGACACTGCTGTTTCAGACTATCTGTGACCGCTTTTTTGCTATTGCCGTTCCTTTTTCCCCTATCAGCCTTGCGTTGAATGCCATTCCGGCTATCATCAGCTTTAAGGCAATCGGCAAGCGTTTTACCATAACCACCAGTTTGCTGATTATAGCTACCAGTGTGCTTACGGATGCAATACCCTCCGTACCGATTACCCAGGATATTCTGCTTATCAGTGTGTTTGGTGGGTTGATTAACGGTGCGGCTATCAGTATTGCGTTAATCGGCGGCGCTTCTACAGGAGGAACGGATTTTATTGCCATTTATTTTGCGGAAAAGAAGAATAAGGACGTGTGGAATTATATTCTTCTGGGAAATGCCATGGTGCTTTTGGTTGCAGGATATTTGTTCGGCTGGGACAAAGCTCTGTATTCCATTATTTTTCAGTATGCTTCCACGCAGATGATTCACCTGCTGTATCAGACGTATAAGAAAGTCACGCTGTTTGTGATCACGGACGAACCGGAAGCTGTATACCAGGCCATTTATGAGGTTACCAACCACAGCGCTACGGAATTTACAGCAACGGGTATGTATTCCAATACCAAGCGGAAAATGATATATTCCGTGGTATCAACTATGGAGGCTAAAGTGCTTACCGAAAAGGTGATGGAGGCAGACCCTCACGCATTTGTAAATGTGGTGAAGACAGATACGCTTTTGGGAAGATTCTATCAGAAAGAAAATTATTGAGAAAACGGGATTGACAAATTCAGAATTTCGAGTATACTACTTAATCGTAAAGCAAAGGCGCTTTGGAGAAAATCCAAGGCGTCTTTTTGCGTTTCTGCGGAAAGGAGAAAAAACATTGGAAGAACGTATAAAAGAAGCCTGCGGCGTATTCGGTATTTATGCCCCGGCAGGAGAACAGGTGGCAAATTCCGTTTATTACGGACTGTCTTCCCTGCAGCACAGAGGACAGGAATCCTGCGGTATTGCCGTCTGCGATACAAAGGGGCCTGTGGGAAATATGCATGTACATCGCGGCATGGGGCTTGTAAACGAAGTTTTTAAAGAAGAAAATTTAAGAGAACTGAAAGGAAACCTGGGTGTCGGCCATGTGCGGTATTCTACCACAGGGGCGGCTGCGTTAAATAATGCCCAGCCTTTAGTGCTGCATTATATCAAGGGTACTCTGGCTCTGGCTCATAACGGAAATTTAGTGAATACAAAGGAACTGAGAGAAGAATTGGCGAAAAGCGGTGCAATTTTCCAGACCACTACGGACTCAGAAGTCATTGCCTACTACATTGCCAGAGAAAGAGTGAATACCAGAACTGTGGAAGAAGCAATTTTACGGACGGCAGAGAAAATCAAGGGCGCCTATGGCCTGGTGATAGCCAGTCCTCAGAAATTAATCGGCGTAAGAGACCCTCTGGGATTGAAGCCGCTCTGTCTGGGCAAACGGGGAGAGGCATATATATTTGCTTCGGAAAGCTGTGCACTTTCTGCCATTGGTGCAGAGTTTGTTCGTGATGTCCGTCCTGGTGAAATTGTGACAATTTCCGAGGGGCAGGTATTTTCCAACACGGAATTGTGTCAGAAGCAGCAGGCGCACTGTGTTTTTGAATACATTTATTTTGCCAGATTGGACAGCAAAATCGATGGGGTTTCGGTCTATGAATCCAGGTTAAAAGCAGGAGAAGCCCTGGCGAAAGTTTATCCCGCAGAGGCAGACATGGTGGCAGGCGTGCCGGATTCGGGCATTACTGCGGCACAGGGGTATGCCAAAGCCTCCGGTATTCCCTTTGGAATGGCTTTTTACAAAAACAGTTATGTGGGAAGAACCTTTATCAAACCTACACAGGAGGAACGGGAATCCAGTGTGCGTCTGAAACTCAGCGTGCTGGAGCAGGCAGTCAAAGGAAAGAACCTTGTTCTGGTAGATGATTCCATTGTCCGGGGAACCACCATTGCCAATTTGATACGGCTTTTAAAACAGGCAGGTGCCGGAAAGGTGCATGTGCGCATTAGTTCTCCTCCCTTTCTCTATCCCTGTTATTATGGAACAGACGTGCCTTCCAATAAACAGCTTCTGGCAGTGTCCCACTCTACGGAGGAAATCCGCAGGATGATTGGTGCGGATTCCCTGGGATATATGAAAGTGGAGGATTTGGCTGCTATGGCAGAAGGTCTGCCTCTTTGCAAAGCTTGCTTTGACAACCGGTATCCCACAGAGATTTAGGCTCCGCTTGCACCGTAATTGGACAGGACTCTGGCGGAAGGGTCGTCTACATTGCAGCCTTTCCAGGCTTTGTTGGGCATCCAGAAGTCTGCCACCATCCGGCTTTGTCCCGGATAATATTTTTCAAAAATTTCCCGGTACAAAAGGGATTCTTTGGTAAAGGGCTGTGCGTGGGCATAGCCCTTTTGCTTCTCTTCAAACTCTTTCTGGGTGTATTGGGTGTCTGCATATTCCTTCAGATACTCTACCATAGAATGCCCCACTGCGTCTGAAAATGCAGCTTTTTCTCTCCAGAGAATCTCAGGGGGCAGATACCGGCCTTTTTCAAAGGCGCGGCGCAGTAGATATTTTCCTTTTCCGTAAGTATTCATTTTTAGTTTGGGATTTACGCTCATGACGTAGCGTACAAAGTCCAAATCCCCGAAGGGAACCCGTGCTTCCAGAGCATTTACGGAAATACAGCGGTCCGCCCGGAGCACGTCATACATATGCAGTTCCCGAATCCGCTTTTGTGATTCCTTTTGAAATTCTTCCGGCGAAGGGGCAAAGTCGGTATATTTGTAGCCGAATAATTCGTCAGAGATTTCTCCGGTAAGCAAAACCCGGATGTCCGTCTGTTCATGAATGGCTTTGCATACCAGGTACATACCAATGCTGGCGCGGATTGTGGTGATATCGAAAGTGCCCAGAAGATGAATGACTTCTTCCAGGGAAGCCAGAACCTCGTTCTTGGAGATGATGACCTCCGTGTGCTGACTGCCGATATAATCGGCTGTCTGCCGGGCATATTTCAAATCAATGGCATCTTCCTTCATGCCAATGGCAAAGGTGCGGATAGGAACCTGGCTTTTTTGTGTTGCCACGGCACAGACCAGGGAAGAATCCAGACCGCCGGACAGGAGAAAGCCGACCTTGGCATCGGCTACCAGCCGCTTTTCAATTCCGGCAGTGAGCTTGTCATGAATCTTTTGGCATACGGTTTCCATATCGTCATCACTGTAGTTTTCGGCTTTTGCAATGTCACAGTAGCACACAAATTTGCCGTCTTTGTAAAAATGTCCCGGTGGGAAGGGCATGATATGTTCACATAAACCCACCAGATTTTTAGGTTCACTGGCGAAAACCATGACTCCTTTTGAATCCCGTCCATAGTAAAGAGGGCGAATGCCTATGGGGTCTCTGGCTGCAATGTATTCCTGGGTTTTGCTGTCATAGAGGATACAGGCAAACTCTGCGTCCAGCATGGCAAACATGTCGGTGCCATATTCTTCATACAGAGGCAGCAGGATTTCGCAGTCTGAGTCGCTCTCAAAGCTGTATTTTCCCAGAAGCTGTTTTTTTATCCGCTCGAATCCATAGATTTCTCCATTGCACACCAGATGATTTCCATGCAGCGAAAAGGGCTGCATACCGGAAGGGGTAAGCCCCATAATGGCAAGTCGGTGAAAGCCCAGAAAGCCTTTTCCCGTATCTGTTATGCGGCTGTCATCCGGTCCTCGGGAAACCGTTCTCTGAAAATACTTCTGAAATTCTTTCAGAAGAAGGCCGCTGTCACAATATCCCATAACTGAACACATAATCAAGTACCTCCATATCCTTTATATTCCTGTTTTTATATAACAAAAAGACGCCTTTTATGCGAAAACACATAAAAGACGCCCTTGTCTGATATGGCTTGTATTTTATACTTGGGAGGGTGTTTTGTCAACTGTTAATTTCATTCTGTGAAAAAACTCCCTTTTTAGAGGTTGAAAAGATAAGATTTAACAGGTATAATAGTCCCTATCAGTAAAATGCAATAAATTTTATAAACTGTAGAAATAGAGGAGATTGTACAATGGAAAAGACAATGGAAAAGATTGTTGCACTTGCAAAATCCAGAGGATTTGTATATCCGGGTTCTGAAATTTACGGAGGTCTGGCTAATACATGGGACTACGGAAACCTGGGAGTTGAGCTGAAGAACAACGTTAAGAAAGCATGGTGGCAGAAGTTTGTAATGGAAAGCCCTTACAACGTTGGTGTGGACTGTGCGATTCTCATGAATCCTCAGACATGGGTAGCTTCCGGTCACCTGGGCGGTTTTTCTGACCCGCTGATGGATTGTAAAGAGTGCCATGAGCGTTTCCGTGCAGATAAGATTATCGAAGACTTCTGTGCTGAAAAAGGCATTGAAATCGAAGGAAGCGTAGACGCATGGAGCCAGGAAAAGATGAAAGACTTTATCGAAGAGCACCAGATTCCATGTCCGACCTGCGGCAAACACAACTTTACCGATATCCGTCAGTTCAACCTGATGTTTAAAACTTTCCAGGGCGTTACAGAAGATGCGAAAAACACCGTATATCTGAGACCGGAAACTGCACAGGGTATCTTTGTAAACTTCAAGAATGTCCAGAGAACCTCCCGGAAAAAACTGCCTTTCGGTATTGCCCAGATTGGGAAATCCTTTCGTAACGAAATTACACCGGGTAACTTTACATTCCGTACCCGCGAATTTGAACAGATGGAGCTGGAATTCTTCTGTAAATCGGATACGGATTTGGAGTGGTTCGCATACTGGAAACAGTTCTGCTTAGACTGGCTGCACAGCCTGGGATTAAAAGACGAAGAAGTCCGTTACCGTGACCATGACCAGGAAGAATTAAGTTTCTACAGCAAGGCCACTACAGACGTAGAGTTCCTGTTCCCCTTTGGCTGGGGCGAGCTCTGGGGCATTGCCGACAGAACCGATTATGATTTGACACAGCATCAGAATGTATCCGGACAGGATTTGACCTATTTTGATGATGAAACAAATCAGAAGTACATTCCATACGTGATTGAGCCGTCTCTTGGTGCAGACCGTATGGTACTGGCATTTCTGTGCAGCGCTTATGATGAAGAGGTTCTGGACGCAGAGAAGAATGATGTACGTACCGTACTTCACTTCCATCCGGCATTGGCACCGGTGAAAATTGGTGTGCTGCCGCTGTCTAAGAAGTTAAACGAAGGCGCCTTAAAAGTATTTGAACAGCTTTCCAAGAAATACAACTGTGAATTTGATGACAGAGGAAACATTGGAAAACGCTATCGTCGTCAGGACGAAATTGGTACACCGTTCTGTGTAACTTACGATTTTGATTCTGAGACGGACGGAGCAGTAACGGTTCGTGACAGAGACAGCATGGAGCAGGAAAGAATTAAGATTGAAGACTTGAAAGATTACTTTGAAGAAAAATTCACATTTTAAGGTAGTCTGAAATTTTGGAGGCTATTGCTTAAAGCGATGGCCTCCTTTTGGTATTTTACGAAAGAGGGGCAGTGGCGATAATTTGTCAGCTGATGCCGCATAAACCGGAAAAGTTGTATGAAATACATAAAAAACTTTGAAAAAACATAAAAATAATGTACAAAAATCCATATATCTATTGAATATATGGATTTTTTTTGTTATAATCTTCAATAGATTCCGTTTTCAAAAAAAGGAGGAGAGGGCGAAATGGCGAAAAAAAGAAATATTATTGTAGGACAATCAGGCGGACCTACAGCTGTCATTAATTCCAGTCTTGCAGGTGTGTATAAGAATGCTATTGAGCGTGGATTTGATAAGGTATACGGTATGCTTCACGGCATTCAGGGATTACTGGATGAGCAGTATGTAGATTTGTCCACACAGATTCACTCCGAACTTGACATTGAACTTTTAAAAAGGACTCCGTCCGCATTTCTGGGCTCCTGCCGTTTTAAACTGCCGGAGATTCATCAGGATAAAGAGATTTATGAAAAAATCTTTGATATTTTAAACAAACTGGAAATTGATGCCTTTATTTATATCGGAGGCAATGATTCCATGGATACCATTAAGAAACTGTCAGATTATGCGATTCTGACAGGGCAGAGCCAGAAGTTTCTGGGAGTGCCAAAGACCATTGACAACGATTTAGCGCTTACAGACCACACGCCGGGATTCGGCAGTGCGGCCAAATACATTGGCGCATCCACGAAGGAAGTCATTCGGGATGCTCAGGGACTTACCTATAAAAAGAACATGATTACCATTATGGAAATTATGGGACGAAATGCAGGCTGGCTCACCGGTGCCACGGCGCTGGCCAAGACCGAAGACTGCGATGGACCGGATTTAATCTATCTTCCGGAAGTTTCCTTTGATATAGACAAATTCCTAAAGAAGGTGAAAGAACTTCTGAAAAAGAAATCGTCTATTGTCATTGCTGTTTCTGAGGGGATTAAGCTGGAGGACGGACGTTATGTCTGCGAACTTGGCAGCGTAGGAGACTATGTAGACGCTTTCGGACACAAGCAGCTTCAGGGAACCGCTACCTATCTGGCTAACTTCCTGGCAGCAGAGTGCGGCTGCAAGACAAGAGCAGTGGAATTATCTACTCTTCAGAGAAGCGCTTCCCATATGGCGTCCAGAGTGGATATTGACGAGGCCTTTATGGTAGGCGGTGCTGCTGTGAAAGCAGCAGACGAAGGGGATACCGGAAAGATGATAGTGATTGACCGTGTTTCTGATGACCCGTATATGAGCGCTACCGGAATTTATGATGTGCATAGAATTGCCAATGAAGAGAAGCTGGTTCCGAGAGAATGGATGAACCGGGAGGCAAACTATGTGACAAAAGACTTTGTGGATTATATCAAACCACTGATTCAGGGAGACTATCAGCCGATTATGGTAAATGGTCTGCCGCGACATCTTGTTTTGAAGATGAAAAAGAAATAAGATACAGGTTTTGTGAGAAGGTTTTATATAGAAGGAAAATCAGTCCGGATGGGGGTCCGGGCTGATTTTATGTCTATGTGCCAGGCCTGGCATTAGTCCTACTGGTGAAAGTTCAGTTACGGGTATTTATCGCCAAGTGTAGTGAATCACAGGTCGGTATCAGGAATGGTATGGATGGAGGAAGACACAAAATCAGGGCCATAGCCATGAAATAATGGAAAAGTGGAATGAACGCAGTAAATTTCATAATCAGCAAAGATTTGCTTGAAAATAGGATAAAAGATGGAGCTAGTCTGCTCAATCCCTTATCCTACTACTTAGTTAAAATTGGAATATGAGGTGTAGAGCCGTATACGTGATCCGTACGTACAGTTTAATGGGAGGAACGAAAATTTCATTTTCCCTCTACCCTATTACATTAAGTGCTAGGGAATGAAGGAGATTGCATATAAGGAATTTGAATATCAATAATAGTTCCTTCACCGGAGATACTTTCAATAGATAAGCCGTATTTTTCTCCGTAATAACTTTGGATTCTCTGATGAACATTTGATAACCCGATGAAGTGATGTTCTTGCTGAGAATTATCTGTAAATGTTTTCTTGTTTTTCAGTGTATAAAGGATTTCTTTGAGTCGTTCGGGCCGAATACCGGAGCCATTGTCTATAAGATAAAAATGTAGGACATCATTTTCAAGGTTTGCATTTAAGCTGATGCAGCAATTTTGTTCCATTTGTGAAAAGCCATGTTCTACAGAATTTTCAACGAGCGGTTGTAGGAGAAATGCAGGAATCTCCAAAGGATAAAAATCAGCAGGGATATTACAGTCAAACGTAAATTTGTTGGGAAAGCGAATATCCAGAATCGTCAAGTAACGATATATTTGTTGGATTTCCTCTTCCAAGCAGACAATGGGAACCTTTTTTAGGTTATACCGCAGTAATTCTGACATACAGGAGGCGATGGCTTTAATTTCAGGTTCATCGTGAATGTCGGCAATGGATTTAATGCTATTTAAAGTATTATATAAAAAATGATGATTAATTTGTGTTTGAAGTACCTGAATGTGCATGGATTGTTCGCTAAGTCGGATGGCATAGTTTTGGCTTAGGCTTTCTGTCAGCCTGCTGTTTAGTTGATTAAAGCTTCTTATGAGTTTTTGTAATTCCTTATTAGAAATTTTGTTTTCAATAGTGATATCTTTGTAATTGCTCAGGTTTCGAGAATCAATTTTCTGGCATAGTACAGTAATGGAACTGGTCAGACTGCGCGAGAGAAAAAAAGCCAGTATTAGACCTAATAATAAAGTAAATATAAAGATAGCAGAATACCTTAATAAATTGTTTTGGTAGGCCTGTGTGATATTTTGGTTATTAAGAAACTGCACAATATGCCAGCCTGTTGTTTGATTCCAAGAACCATTTACTAGGTAATTTTCTTTTCCGACAGACAGAGTTAATGTTTTGATAGTTCCATCTTCAGGTATTTCACTGCTGAACTGTGCAAGTTCTGTGAAAAGAGAATGAAAGTTTTCTGTGTCAGTGTATTGGGTATCGGAACAGTATGTTAAAGTATTCTGAGAATCAAAAATTAAAATTACGCTATCAGGCGTTTTGGCAGAATTAAAAACATTTTCTACTGCAGAAAAATCAATTCCTACATAGCAACTTCCAATTTCTTTAAAAGTATATCCGTCGTAAAGAATTTTAATCATAGGAAGAATTTTTTTTTCGTTGGCAAAAGAGTCTTGAATAGGAGCAAAATAGGTGTAATAGTTGGAAATGGTGGCTTTTTCTTCCCAAGAATCCATTTTATCTAAAATATCTTTGCGAATTTGTGCGTTTAAAATATTGTATTCAAAAGTATAATTGTATCTACTGCGAAAAAGACAGGAGATAACCGTTGTGTTAAGACGATTTGTCTGAGCCAGTTGTTTAGAAAACATACTGCTGTCTTTTGAGTAGGAAAGAAGGTCATTATCATAATCGGTGATTAATGCCTTTCGGATATCGTTGTTTAAAATATGCATATCTGCAATTTTGGTAGCATCATTTAAGAGCGTATTTAAGGTAAGGTCGGTTTGATTAATGATAGTTTCCATAGTCTGACTGAAATCTTCTTTTACAGCAGATGAAGTTTGATTTGCTGTAGTAATCCCTAGAATTGTAGAGGGAATGATTAGCAGCAGTAAAGAGGCAATAAATATCTGTGTTCGATAAGAAAAATTTTGTATCTTCATATACAGTTCTCCTGATTTATAAATTGATTTATCTGATATTATAAAACAATACAAAAGAAGAAAACAAGAGTATGGTGAAAATATATAAAAAAATATGTAAAAACAAAGAAAAATCATATTTTTTTCATAAGTAAAGTTCTATTTTTGCAGTTATAGTTTTACTATAATGAATTTATGAAAATAAAGAAATAAATTCAGGAGGAAGAAAAATGAACAAGGCAGATCGTGTAAAAGTAGTTATGAACAATGGTATTCCAGATAGAATACCTGCAGGATTTTGGTTTCATTACAAACCGGATTATACAGTGGAGGAAATGATTCAGGCTCATTTGAAGCTGTATAGAGAAACAGACATGGATATTATTAAAATTATGCAGGATTATATGTATCCGATAGAAGGCGAAATTCACTGTGCAGACGACTGGTATAAAATCAAAATGAAAGGAACAGATTCTGAAGAATTTCAGAAACTGACAGCTGTTATCCGTGGGATTAGAGCAGAGGTAAAAGAGGAAGTTTTACTGTTTCAAACTATGTTTGGACCCTTTAAGGCAGCAAGTATTGCTTTTGGTGATGAGGTACTGATGAAATACAGTAGAGAAGCACCGGAGGCAGTTGCTTATGGGATTGGTGTTCTGGCCGAGGAATTGAAAAGATGGGCACAGGGATATCTGGAAGCAGGAGCAGATGGAATTTACTATTCGGCACAATTTGCAGAGATAGGACGTTTCACAAAAGAACAGTGGGAAAAACTAGTTAAACCTTTTGATATTCAGATTTTACAGGTGGCAGAGAAAACAGAAGAAAAATACAATATTCTTCATATCTGTGGAGAACCAGAGTATGAATTTCAGACACATATAGACTGGTTTAAGGATTATCCAGGAGATTTCATAAACTGGTCAGTAAAAGATAACGGATATAGCCTGGAACGAGGAAGAGAAACATTCCAAAAACCAATTCTGGGTGGGTTAAATAATAAAGGAAATATTTTATACGGACCCGAAGAAAGTATTCAGGAGGAAGTCAGGACAGTTCTTGAAAAGTTTGGAAAACGCGGAATTATGATAGGTGCAGATTGCACTATCCAGGGAGAAAATATTCGCCTTGACTATATAAGAAGAGCAGTAGAGGCAGCACATAATTATAGGTGATGAGGGGGAAAACAGTATGAAAAAAGTAGCAGCATTAGCATTAAGTATATTTTTAACGGTGAGTATTGCAGGATGCAACAGTGGGGCAAATCCGCAGAAACAAAAGGAAGTAAAAGGAAAAGAAGAGGGTGTACTTACCATTGAGTTTTTCCAACAGAAAATGGAGGAAGGACCTCAGAAAGGTTATCAGGCTATTATCGATAAATTTAATGAAGAAAATCCCGAAATAAAGATTGAAATGAATACAGTTCCGGATGCGGGAACAGTTTTAACTTCCAGAATTGCTTCGGGGGATATACCGGTTCTATTTTCTGATTATCCTACGCAGCAGCAGTTTAAACAAAAAGTGGAAAATGGCTATGTCCAGGATTTATCAGGGCAGGAATGTTTAAAAAATGTAGAGGAATCTGCACTGAAGATGACAGAGCAAAAAGATGGAAAGTATTATGCTCTTCCATATAGCCGTAATTATATGGGAGTATATTACAATCAGAAAATTTTTGAAGAAAATAATCTTACAGTTCCCGAAACTTGGGATGAGTTTATCAATGTATGCAAAAAATTGAAAGAAAAATCCATCACACCAATTGGATTAATGGGAAAAGACCCAGGTCGTGTAGGTCACGGATTTCAGTGTATGACAGTTGCATGGAACCCGGAAGGAATCGAATCTATTGAGAAAGCCGTAAAGGGAGAGGAGAAACTGGAAAATGACAAGGAATTTAGAGAGACAGCAGAAAAAACAGCAGAGTTGCTCTCCTACTGTAACGAAGATGTGTTGGGGCTTGCTGATACCACGTGCTGGGAGAATTTTGCTAATGGAGAATATGCGATGTGTATTACAGGTTCCTATGCAAGAGGAACACTTTTGATTGCCAATCCAGATTTGCAAATGGGAGTCTTTCCTCTTCCAAATGACACAAAAGAAACGACAAATACCTTATCCGGTATTGACGCGGCGATTTGCGTATCTGCAAAGGCATCAGATGAAGAAAAAGAAGCAGCTTATAAATTTCTTGAGTATTTGTCAAAAACAGAGAATGCACAGCTGTTTTGTGATAATGATGGAGCACCTTCCTGCATTACGGGAGTAAGTCCTAATTATGAAGGAATAGAGCCTATGATGGATTTAATTAATGCAGGACAGGTGCATGATTGGATGGCATCTACAATTGATAATAATATTGTTACAGACTTGTATAATGTAACCCAGGGGTTTTGGAGTAAAAAAGATGTTGACAATTATCTGAAAGAAATGGATGCTTCCATAGCAGTTACTTCAGCAGAATAGAAAGAAATCTGATTAGGGGCGGGCGGTAGTTAAAAGCTGCTGCAGCCCCTAATGGAAAATTTAGGACATATCAACAAATAATGGAGGAGAAGGCTTCATGAGGAAGGTATCGGGGAAAGTAATATATTTTAGCTTTACAGTGATTCCAGTAATTTTGTATAGTTTCTTCTATGTATATTCTGTAATAAGCGGAGTGAGATACAGCTTTACAGATTGGGATGGAATGTCGATGGAATTTAACTTAGTGGGATTTAAAAATTATGTGGCGCTTTTTAAAAATCCCAATTTTTGGAATTCTTTAAAGACAACCGTTCTTTATAGTATGATGCTAGTTACAGGTGTTCTTGTATTGTCATTGTTATTAGCAGTTTCTTTAAACTCACTAAAAAAATTCAGAACGTTTATGAAATCTGTATTTTTTGTTCCGGCTATGATAGGCGGTATTACAATTGCACTTATTTGGGACCAGCTTTTTTATCGAGTTGTGCCTTTGATTGGACAGACACTGGGGATAAGCTGGTTATCGCAAAGCGTATTGATGACGGGAAAGACGGCGCTTCCGGCAGTGGTATTTGTTCATATATGGCAGGCAGTTGCTCTTCCTACAGTGATTTTTGTGGCTGGTTTGCAGCAGATACCAGATGAACAGTATGAATCTGCCAAAATAGACGGAGCGACGGTATTTGAAAGATTTCGATATATAACATTTCCGTATTTAGTTCCTACATTGACTGTAAACCTGGTTTTAATGGTAAAACAAGGATTTACTTCTTTTGATTTTCCTTTTGCACTTACAGGGGGCGGTCCAGTAAGAGCAACGGAAGTAATCGGAATTCTGATTTATAATGATGCCTTCAAAAATATGAAATTTTCTGTGGCAAATGCGGAAGCATGCATATTATTTGTAATTGTAGCTATCTTTTCCTTGACACAGTTGAAGTTGACAAGCAAAGGAGGAGTGCAGGAATGAAAATAAAAAAAGAAGGATTGGGATGGAGAACAGCCAGAAATATACTGTTGACGTTAGGTTTTCTGCTTATCATAGCACCATTATATCTGGTTGTTATCAATTCCTTTAAAACATTGGAGGAAGCAGGAAAAAATTTTTTTTCTTTCCCATCATCGTTTAATCTTGTAAACTTTCAAAGTTTATTTTCAAATAATAATTACTGGATATTTGCGAAAAATTCGCTGATTATTTCTGTTGTTTCTGCCGGGATAATTCTAATTTTGGTGCCATCTGTTTCTTACGCGATTGCGAGAAATTATACGAAGCGTTATTATAAAGGTATTTATTTCTATTTATTGATGGGATTGTTTATTCCTTCACAGGTTATCATGCTTCCAGTTACAAAATTGATGACCAATCTAAATCTTTTAAACAGACAGGGGTTGATTTTGCTGTACGCAGCATTTAGCCTGACACAAGGAGTATTTCTTTTTGTAAATTATATTCGGGGGTTGCCATATGAAATCGAGGAATCAGCTTATATGGATGGTTGCAATGTTTTTCAAACATATTTAAAGGTTGTACTGCCTTTAGTGAAACCTATGATAGCTACTTTACTCATTATGGATCTTTTATGGATATGGAATGACTTTATGCTTCCTTTGTTGATTTTGAATCGGTCACAGGAAAATTGGACACTACCATTGTTTCAGTATAATTTTAAAACAGAGTATTCTTTTGACTATACCATGGCATTTACGGCATATCTTATGTCTATGCTTCCGATGCTGATAGTGTATTGTTTGGGGCAGAAGCACATTATCAAAGGATTGACCGCTGGGTCTGTAAAAGGATAAGATCTGAAAAATATCTGGTTTACAGGAGAGGTGCATGCGCGATGAAAAAAATATTGATTGTGGAAGATGAAATTTATGCCAGAAAATCAATGAAAAAACAGATACAGGAATGCATGAAAGAGCAGGAGTGTAGAATTTTTGAGGCTGTAAATGGAAAACAGGGAATAGAAATTGTAAAGACAGAACGACCAGATATGGTTTTTACTGATATTCGTATGCCTGTTATGGATGGCTTGGAATTTTTGAAGCAACTGCGAAACCTTGAACTGAAAACTAAAGTTGTAATGGTTAGTGCGTATGCAGATTTTGAGTACGCTAAGTCTGCGATAAAGTTTGGAGCACAGGAGTATCTTTTAAAACCAATAGACGACAAAGAATTGAGAGAATGTCTTGGAAAATTAGAAGATATAGAACAGAAGAAAACAGACCAGAAAGTTTCGACAGGTGAGGATAGCCTTGCCCGTTTTATATCCGAAAGAATCTTTTCAGATACGTACGCCGGAGATTTCGTTAATCAAAATATTTTTCGGAAAATTTTTGGGGCGTTTCAGATTGTTGTATTGTATTTTAAACAAGGTCAGGATATAGAGCCGGAGGTTCTGTTTGAATTGTTAAGAAAGACAGAGGAAGAAAAAATATTTACAGGGTTTCGTCTTATACAAATACAGAAGTTTCAATATGTTATTGTTATGTACACAGATGGACAAAGCAGTTTCAGGCAAAAAAAACTGATAAAAAATTTAAGCAATATGGGAATTTCCGTTTGGGCTGGAGTGAGCAGAAGCTGTACAAATATAGCAGAAATCAGACAAGCGTATCAGCAGGCAATGGTAGCTTTAGAATATAAGGTGTTTTATCAGGAAAGGCTGTTTCTTTTTGAGGATATTGCAAGGCAGCCGCAAGTAGATTTTTGCATGACAGATATTCAGAAAGAAAGGCTCAAAATCGCTTTAGTGAAAGGAAATTTGGAAAAATCTCGTGGTATTTTGGGTGAAATTTTCAAAGAAATATCGGGATGTGAAAATATAAGTAGAAAAAGTCTGGAATTATTTCTGACACAAATCTCTCTAATGTTTCACCAGATATCGGGTTTGTTATATCGATTCCGGATTTTAGAGTTTGATTCTATGAAAGCGCTTCAAGTAGTTATAGAGGAAAAGATGGAAGAGATTTGCAGTATATCGGAAAAAAGAAAAATGGGCGGGGGAGAAGAAATTGTTCAGAATATGAAAATTTATGCAAAAGAGCATTGTAGTAAGGACATTACCGTGAAAATGTTAGCAGAAGAAATGTTTTTTATGAATGCAGACTATTTAAGCCATCTGTTCAAAGAAAAAGTGGGGGAAAGTTATTCTGTTTATTTGAAAAATATCAGATTGAAAAAAGCAAAGGAATTACTCAAAGAAGATAAATTTTCTGTAACAGAAGTTGCGGCTATGACAGGATATAATGATACCTCACAGTTTATTCGGGTTTTTAAACAGAACGTAGGTATAACTCCTAAAAAGTATAGAGATGAACAGTGCAAAGGAGAGGATTAAGGATGAATATAGAACAGCAGCAAAGATATCTTTCTTTGCTTCATAAGGAAACATCATTGGCTTTAGGATGTACGGAACCGGCTGCCACGGCTTTAGCTGCAGCGTATGCAGCTGCCGTATTAGAAGAACCTGTGCAAAAATCCAGAATTTTAGTGAGTTCTTATATTTTGAAAAATGGAATGAATGTAGGAATTCCGGGAACAGGGATGGCAGGTCTTGCAGTAGCAGCAGCAATGGGATTCATAAGCAAAACTCCCCAAAAAGGCCTGATGGTTTTAAATGGTATTTCCAAAGCTGGAATAAGTCAGGCGAAAGAGATGGTTGGGGAAAAGAGAGTGGAGATTGAACTTGCGGAGACAGAGGAAAAAATATATATTGAGGTTCGGTCTGTATCCGAACACCATAAATCTCGTGTGATTTTAAAGGAACATCATCAGAATCTGGTATTGTTGGAAAAAGACGAAGAAATTATTTATGAAAAGGAAACAGATGGTGTCGCTAGTAATCTAAGTCAGTCAGAGCAGGAAAATTACAAAGTAACGCTAAAGGAAATCGTGGAATTTATAAGGTTTGTTCCAAAAGAAAAACTGGTATTTATGGATGAAATCCTTCAGACCAATCGAACCATTGCAGCAGAGGGAATGAAAGGATCTTATGGATTGAAAGTGGGATATTACATGATGAATGGACAACAAAATGGATTGATAGGGATGGACATTGCTAATTGTGCAGCAGCTATGGCTGCGGCAGCAGCAGATGCCAGAATGTCAGGCTGTGAACTACCAGTTGTCAGTACAGCAGGAAGCGGAAATCAGGGTCTTACAGCAACAGTGCCTATTGTTGAAGTGGGAGAAAAGCTTGGAATATCCCAAGAAGAGATAAGAAAAGCAGCAGCTCTTAGCATTTTGCTTACCATACATGCCAAGCATTATCTTGGCAGGCTATCGGTATTATGCGGCTGTTCTATTGCAGCAGCCATGGGAGTTGGATGTGGAATTGTCCTGATGTTAGGAGGAACTTATGAACAAATGTGTCAGACGGTTTCTACTATGGTGGCAGACATATCAGGAGTGGTATGTGATGGTGCGAAACCCGGCTGTGCATTGAAAATTGCTACTGCAGTAGATTCTGCGGTAAGGGCAGCTAATATGGCGCTGAATGGAAATGGAGCAGGGTGCCAGGATGGAATTGTTTGCAGAGATGTGGAAGAGACATTGGCCAACCTGGGAATATTGGGAAATACCGGCATGAAAAATACAAATCATATGATTTTGGAGATGATGTTGAAAAAGCAGAATGTGTAAGACGAGGTGTCGGAATGGAAGAAATATTTACAGAACAGATACTGCAAAAATGGATTAAGTCACACGAAGAAGAGATGATAGGAGACATCCGGAAATTGGTAGAGATTCCCAGCATAGCTGAAATAGGGGATGAGCAGAATCCTTATGGCAATTCTTGTGCCAAAGCGCTTGAACAAATGAAAATAATTTGTGATCGTTTAGGATTTGAAACAAAAAATTATGGAAACAGGTGTATGGTTGTTTATTGGGGGAATGGAGAGACAAAGGTTGGAATATGGGGACATCTTGATGTTGTGCCGGCGGGAAGAGAATGGGTGTACCCTCCGTTTCAATGCACACAAAATAAAGGGTTTCTTATAGGGAGAGGAGTACAGGATAATAAAGGCCCGGTTATTGTTTTCTTGTATGCTATGAGATTTCTAAAAGAAAGAGGGTTTGCTCCGGTTGTAGGTTTTCAACAGATTCTTGGCTGCAATGAGGAACAGGGGATGGGAGATGTGGATTACTATTTAAAAGAGACACAGGCACCGCATGTTTCTTTTGTGGTTGATTGCAATTTCCCAGTTTGTTGTGGAGAAAAGGGAATTTGTAAGATTCAAATCAAGTCTTCAGATGTGGACAAAAAACTGGAAAATCTACAAGGTGGAACATCGGCCAATTCTGTACCGTCTTATGCAGAGGCCAGTGTTGAAGGCGAAAAAAAGTGGGCTTATGGAGTGGGAGGACATGCGGCGTTTCCAGAGGGCAGTCAAAATGCCATAGGAGTTTTATGCAGGCAGTTATCGCAAGTGCTTCCTAAAGAGCGTTCGATTAGATTTCTTTCTGCATTGGCATCTGATGGGTATGGAAAAACTATAGAGCTTGCCTGTAAAGATGATATTTCAGGACCGCTTACCTGTAATGTGGGAATGGTTAGAATGAAGGGTGGTAAAGTAGAAGCTGAAATAGATATCCGATATCCAGTGACAAAAAACATAGAAGGGATATTAAAAAAGTTAGAAATATCCATGAAAAAGTATGGTTATGAAATTATGGAAATAAGAGATAGTCCACCGTATTATGTGCCGTCTGACAGTGAAATTGTCAGGTTACTGACAGAAACATACAAACAGCGAAGAGTGGGGGACAGTACAGCACCTTATGTTATGGGAGGCGGTACTTATGCCAGGAAAATACCCAATGCAGTAGGATTTGGACCCGGAATGGGAATGGATTTTTCAGATTTGGGATTGGAAGAAGGTCATGGAAATTGTCACGGTGCAGATGAAGCTCAGTCTATTGAAAATCTGGAAAAAGCATTAGAAATATATATATATTCTTTGGTAAATATTGACCGATATTTTGAAAATAAGCAAAAATAAAATGTATAAGTGAGGAAGAATGTTATGAAAACAGTGCGATTAGGTCATACAGAATTAAAAGTTCCTGAAATAGGTTTAGGTTGTATGCGTATTACAGGATTGGAAAACAAAGAAAAGGTACAGGAATTGTTGGAAACAGCAATGGAAAATGGAGTGAATTTTTTTGACCATGCGGATATTTATGCAGGAGGTGAGGCGGAGACTGTATTTGGAAAAGCCATGGATAATTCTATGAGAGAAAAGATAATTTTGCAGTCTAAATGCGGAATTTGTCCAGGAGTAGCTTATGACTTTTCAAAGCAGCATATTTTAAAGTCTGTGGATGCAAGTCTGAAGCGTTTACAGACGGACTACCTGGATATTCTTTTGCTTCACAGACCAGATACTCTGATGGAACCAGAAGAGGTAGCAGAAGCATTTGACGAACTGGAAAAATCGGGTAAAGTACGATATTTTGGAGTGAGTAATGAAAATTCCATGCAAATAGAACTTTTAAATAAATATTGCGATGATAAAATTATGGTAAATCAAATGCAATTGAGTATTGCTCATTGTGATATTATAGATTCGGGTATCCATGTAAATGTACATAGTGATGCCGGAGCAAATCGGGACGGAAGCATTCTGGAATATTGTCGACTGAAAGAACTTACCATTCAGGCATGGTCACCATTCCAATATGGTATGTTTGAAGGGGTATTTTTGAATAATGAAAAATTTCCGGAACTGAATAAAGAAATAGATGAATTGGCGGAAAAATACAATGTTACAAATAATGCTATTGCGGTAGCGTGGATTCTCCGTCACCCGGCAAAGATACAGACTATAGTAGGAACAACGAACAGTCAGAGACTGACAGATATATGCAAAGCATCTGATATAAAATTAACAAGGGAAGAGTGGTATGCTTTATATATGGCAGCAGGGAAAATTCTTCCATAATGCGAAATGCTGTTTCGCAATAAGAAACATGGCGAAAAAATCGTGCATGTTGATTCCAGTATGATTAAAAAATCAGGAAAAATTGCAAAAAAATTAACAAATCTTGCTTGACTATATGACTTCTTATGATAAAATATATTGTGTGCGAGCGCAGTTAGCCTGCACCGGGAAAAATAAGGACTGAACAATTTATTTTTCTAGTATCTACTTTTAGGAGGAATGTTCAAAATGGCAAAATGGGTTTATATGTTCACCGAAGGTGACGCATCCATGAGAAACACTCTCGGTGGTAAAGGTGCGAACCTTGCTGAGATGACAAAATTAGGTCTTCCGGTACCACAGGGATTCACAATTACAACAGATGCTTGTACTCAGTACTATGAAGATGGAAGAAAGATTAACGATGAAATCATGGAACAGATCATGGAAGCTATCGTTAAAATGGAAGAAGTAACAGGAAAGAAATTCGGAGATAAAGAAAATCCACTTCTGGTATCTGTTCGTTCCGGAGCAAGAGCTTCTATGCCAGGTATGATGGATACTATCCTGAACCTCGGTTTAAATGAAGAAGTTGTTGAAACTCTGGCAGAAGCATCAGGAAATGCTCGTTGGGCATGGGACTGCTACAGAAGATTTATCCAGATGTACTCTGACGTAGTTATGGAAGTTGGTAAGAAATACTTTGAAGAGCTTATCGACAAAATGAAAGAAGAAAAGGGTGTTACTCTTGACGTTGAACTTACAGCAGAAGACCTGAAAACTCTGGCTGGACAGTTCAAAGCTGAATATAAAGAAAAAATCGGCGAAGACTTCCCAGCTGACGCTAAAGAGCAGTTAATGGGAGCTGTTAAAGCCGTATTCCGTTCCTGGGACAACCCACGTGCTAACGTATATCGTCGTGACAACGATATCCCATATTCCTGGGGTACAGCTGTTAACGTACAGATGATGGCATTTGGTAACATGGGTGATGACTGTGGTACAGGTGTTGCATTTACTCGTGACCCGGCTACAGGTGAAAATGGTCTGTTCGGAGAATTCCTGACAAATGCACAGGGTGAGGACGTTGTTGCCGGAGTTCGTACTCCAATGCACATTTCCGAAATGGAACAGAAATTCCCGGAAGCATTTGCTCAGTTCAAAGAAGTTTGCAAAACTCTGGAAACACACTACAGAGATATGCAGGATATGGAATTTACTGTAGAACACGGTAAACTGTATATGCTGCAGACACGTAACGGTAAGAGAACAGCTCAGGCTGCTCTGAAAATCGCTTGTGACCTTGTTGATGAAGGCATGAGAACAGAAGAAGAAGCAGTTGCAATGATTGATCCACGTAACTTAGATACACTGCTTCACCCACAGTTTGATGCTGCTGCTTTAAAAGCTGCAACACCAATGTCCAAAGCACTTGGAGCATCTCCGGGAGCTGCTTGCGGTAAAGTCGTATTCACAGCAGATGACGCGGTTGAATGGGCTGCAAGAGGAGAAAAAGTTATCCTTGTTCGTCTGGAAACATCACCAGAAGATATCACAGGTATGAAGAGCGCTCAGGGTATCCTGACAGTTCGTGGCGGTATGACATCTCACGCAGCCGTAGTTGCTCGTGGTATGGGAACATGCTGTGTATCCGGTTGTGGTGACATCACAATGGACGAAGCAAACAAGAAATTTACATTAGGCGGAAAAGAATTCCATGAAGGAGACAGCATTTCTCTGGATGGTTCCACAGGTGCTATTTATGATGGAATTATCCCAACAGTAGATGCTACAATCGCTGGTGAATTCGGAAGAATCATGGGATGGGCTGATAAATACAGAACAATGAAAGTTCGTACAAATGCTGATACTCCAGCAGATGCTGTCAAAGCTCGTGAGCTTGGTGCAGAAGGTATCGGTCTTTGCCGTACAGAGCATATGTTCTTCGAAGGTGACAGAATTGACGCATTCCGTGAAATGATTTGTTCTGAAACAGTAGAAGAAAGAGAAGCTGCTCTTGAGAAAATCCTTCCAGAACAGCAGGGAGACTTTGAAAAATTATACGAAGCTCTTGAAGGTAACCCAGTTACGATTCGTTTCCTGGATCCGCCATTACATGAGTTCGTTCCTACAACAGAAGAAGATATCAAGAAATTAGCAGATGCTCAGGGCAAAACAGTTGAACAGATTAAAGCAATCATCGATTCTCTTCATGAGTTCAACCCAATGATGGGACATCGCGGATGCCGTCTTGCAGTTACTTACCCAGAAATTGCTAAGATGCAGACAAAAGCTGTTATCCGTGCAGCAATCAACGTACAGAAAGCTCACGCTGACTGGAACGTTTGCCCAGAAATCATGATTCCACTTGTTGGAGATACAAAAGAATTAGCATACGTTAAGAAATTCGTTGTTGAAACAGCTGACGCTGAAATCGCAGCAGCTGGTATTGAATTACACTACGAAGTTGGTACAATGATTGAAATCCCAAGAGCTGCATTAACAGCTGATGAAATCGCTAAAGACGCTGACTTCTTCTGCTTCGGTACAAACGACTTAACACAGATGACATATGGATTCTCTCGTGATGATGCTGGTAAGTTCTTAGATGCTTACTATGATGCAAAAATCTTCGAAAACGATCCATTCGCTAAATTAGACCAGATTGGTGTTGGTAAATTAATGGAAACAGCTATCAAATTAGGTAAACCTGTAAATCCAAACTTACACATCGGTATCTGTGGAGAACACGGCGGTGACCCAAGTTCTGTAGAATTCTGCCATAAGATTGGCTTAGACTACGTTTCCTGCTCACCATTCCGTGTACCTATCGCAAGGTTGGCAGCAGCGCAGGCAGCTATCAATGCGAAAAGGGCTTAATGCTTTGGCAGATTGTAAAAAGTAAAAATATGTAACATAAAAGGACTTTGCCTTGGTATAGGATTCTTTCGGAAACCTGAACGATACAAGGCAGAGTCCTGTTTCTTTTCAATAGAACAGAGTGGAGAGAAGAAAATCATGTATTGACATATCATGCATTTAATGTTACCCTCTATATACTTTGTGAAAAACAGGAAGGAGAGAAAAATGAAGCACAGATTAAAATCAACAGTTGCAATTGTGTTAATGATTATGTTTGGCATTTTTCTGCCTTCTTTTTTGCTGTCCGAAGGTTCGGAGGTTTTTGTGAAAGAATCCGGCTCAGGTATGCAGACAGAAGCAAAGTATACGGATAATGTGGAGAAGAAAATTCTTCACGAGAACTATATGCGTCTGGAGAGTCAGAAGGAAGTTTTTTCTGCACATAAATTTGAGCAGCGTAAACATGTTTACAGACTTTCCATGGAACTTTTGGCATTTCTTATATTCTCTTTGGGTGTATGTCTGAAGAGGGTCTATTTGTCGTACATTCAGTTTTATTCCTTTTCTTTTGCGCGTTTTCTGCGCGAGTATTATATCCTATTAAAAAAAGACGGAAAAAAACGAAGTCTTGCTTTCGGAACTTTATAAAATAAAAGGTTATAAAGAAAGCGGGAAAAAATGAAAAATAAAAAATTACATATTTGGGTTGCTCTTGCAGTAATCGTTTTGTTTGTGTGCCTTGCAGTTTTCGGATGCGGAGAGGATATCAAAGGAATTCGTGACATGCGTTTCGGAATTGATATCCGAGGCGGTGTGGAAGCTGTTTTTGAACCGTCAGGTCTGAAGACAAAACCAACAGAGGAACAGTTGGAAATGGCCAGGGAGGTTATTGAGACACGTCTCGACGCACAGAATATTTTAGACAGGGAAGTAACGGTAGATGAAAAAGCAGGGGATGTGATTGTGAGATTTCCCTGGAAGTCGGATGAAAAAGATTTTAATCCGGAAGAAGCTATCCAGGAACTTGGAGAAATGGCAGAACTGACCTTCCGCGGTCCGGACAATACCGTGTATATAAAAGGCTCCGATATTTCCAGAAGCCAGGTAGGTTTAGATGAGCAGAAGCGATATGTGGTGGAACTGGAATTCAGCAGTGAAGGTGCAAAGAAATTTGCAGAAGCCACAGAAAAGCTTGTGGGACAGAATATGGGAATCTATATGGATGAAGAACTGATTTCCAATCCCACGGTCAATGCCAAAATCACAGGCGGCAAAGCAGAAATTACAGGTATGTCCTCGAAGGAAGAAGCACAGAGCCTTTCGGACAAGATTAATTCAGGCGCTCTTCCTTTTTCCATGGAGACGACCAATTACAGTACGATTAGTCCAACACTTGGCGGTAAGGCTTTAAATGCCATGGCGCTGGCAGCAGAAATTGCAATGATACTGATTTGTCTGTTTATGATATGCTGGTATCGTCTTCCGGGAGTGATAAGCTGCCTGACACTGGCCTTTCAGATTGCACTGCAGGTTCTGGTTATTTCTGTTCCTCAGTATACCATTACACTGCCGGGAATTGCAGGCCTGATTTTGTCGGCTGGTATGGCGGTGGATGCCAATATTATTATCAGTGAACGAATCAGCGAAGAACTGAAAAAAGGAAATTCCGTCAGAACTGCAGTGAAGAATGGATACAAAAGGGCATTTTCCTCTGTCTTGGATGGAAATATTACAACTGCGGCAGTAGCAGGAATTTTGATGATTTTTGGTTCCGGTACCATGCTTAGTTTTGGATATACACTGCTTACCGGTGTAATTATCAATCTGCTGGCAGGCGTCTGGATGTCCAGATATATGTTGAATTCTGTAATAAGATACAAGTTCTTCAATAAAGAAAAATGGTTCCGAAGAAAAAAGGAAAAAAAGATACTGAAATTTGCAGAGGCAAAGAGGTATTTCTTCCTGGCCAGTCTGGCAATGCTCATCGTGGGAACCATATGGAGTTCTGTAAACGGAATTAAGCTGGATACGCAGTTTACCGGCGGAGTTATCTTGCGGTATACATACAGCAAAGAGGCAGATACCGGAGAAATTCAGAAAAAGGTAGAGGAGATTGTGGACAGAAGTGTGAATGTACAGACCTCTGAAGATTCCGCTACAGGAGAAAAGAATCTGGTTATTACGCTGTCCGGAAAGAACGGGCTGACCCCTGACCAGCAGAAAGAAATTTTAACTGCTATTAATGAGGGAAACGACAATCAGTTTGAAACCTCAGAAACTTCAGCAGTAGAACCTTATATCGGTGCAAAGGCATTGAAAAATTCAGCCATTGCCATTGTGCTGTCTTTCCTGTTTATTGTGGTATATATTCGCCTTCGGTTTTCTGCTCTGGGAGGACTTGCATCCGGTGTTACAGCTGTAATAGCGCTGCTTCACGATATTCTGATAGTCTTGTTTGTGTTTGGAATTTTCCGGATTCCGGTAAACGATGCATTTGTGGCAGTTACCCTGACAATTATCGGATATTCTATCAATGATACCATTGTATTATATGACAGAATACGTGAACACAGAAACGGCGTGAAGCAGAAGAATACCCTGGCGGAGCTGGTGGATATCAGTACCACAGAAACCCTGCAGCGTTCCATTAATACTGCATTTACCGTAGTATTGTGTGCGGCTATTATTTTGATTGTTTCAGTTGTTTACGGAATGGAATCTATTACGAATTTCTCACTGCCTCTTTTGGCCGGACTTGTTTCAGGATGTTATTCTTCTATTTGTATTGCCGGACCTTTATGGGTATGGCGGGAAGAACACAAAGAAAGGATTCAGAAAAAAAAGACAGGACGAAAAGAAAAATGAAAAAGATGAATATGTTTTTAAGAAGTCAGCCGCCCGGCAGAATGATTGTGGGAGGATTTGCGGCCGTCATTCTCCTCGGAATGATTTTGCTGCTCCTTCCTATATCTGTAAAGGACGGCGCAGAGGTATCCGTGATAGACGCGCTGTTTACCTCTACCAGTGCGGTCTGTGTAACGGGTCTGATTGCCATTGATACAGCGGACCACTTTACCGCCTTTGGACAGGGAGTTGTTGCAGCTCTGATACAAATCGGCGGCCTGGGTGTCACGTCCCTTGGAGTAGGTCTCATGCTGGTGGCAAGAAAAAAGGTTGGTCTTAAAAGCCGGATGATGGTAAAGGAAGCCTTAAACATTGACACCTATAAGGGAATTGTAAAACTGGTAAAGGCCGTATTATTAATGACTTTATGCTTTGAAGCGGGAGGAGCAGTGTTAAGTTTTCTGGTTTTCAGCAGGGATTACGATACACTGCATGCCATAGGAATCAGCATTTTCCATTCCATTGCGGCCTTTAACAACTCGGGCTTTGATATTCTGGGAGGACTTAGAAATCTGACGCCTTATCAGAATGATGTTTTACTGAATCTGACCACCAGTATTCTGATTATTTTTGGCGGATTGGGTTTTCTGGTCATTCTGGATTTGCTGAAACAGAGATGCTTCCGGGAATTGACGCTTCATTCCAAAGTGGTCATTGTTACCAGTGTGGTATTGCTTGCAGTGGGAACGGTTCTGCTGAAAATAACAGAAAATATTACATGGCTGGGAGCCTTCTTTCAGAGTGTTTCTGCAAGAACGGCTGGTTTTTCCACCTATCCCATTGGCGAATTTACCAATGCAGGGTTGTTTGTACTGTGTATTCTGATGTTTATCGGTGCATCTCCGGGTTCTACAGGCGGCGGTATCAAGACAAGTACCTTTTTTATCATGTTTCAGAAGATAAGAGGAACCTGTACCAAAGGAACTGTGCATGCATTCCGGCGGAATATATCTGAGCAGAATATTTCAAAGGCTTTCATGATTACCATTCTTTCAGGAACTGTAGTATGCATTGCAGTATTTTTTATGTGTATTCTGGAACCGGACCTGAGTTTTATGCAGCTCTTATTTGAGGTGGTTTCTGCATTTGGAACTGTGGGACTTTCCACGGGAATTACGCCGGGGCTTAGTGTGGCAGGAAAAGCAGTCATCATCCTTGTGATGTTTACCGGAAGAGTGGGAGTCATCACCTTGATTACTATATGGGTCAACCGTTCAGAGCCAAGAGCAAGATATTCAGAAGAAGAAGTTGCAATAGGATAAAAAGGAGAAAATAAAAATGAAAAAGAAGCTAGACGCAGCATACGGAGTGATTGGGCTGGGACGCTTTGGAGAAGCGCTGGCCACTATGCTGGCACAATCAGGAAATGAAGTCATTGCAGTAGACAAAGATGAAAAGAAGATAAGAGAAATACGGCAGTATACGGACTGTGCTTTTGTGGCAGACAACCTGAGTGCAGATACTTTAAAGGAAATCGGAATACAAAATTGCGATGTTGTTATTATTTGCATTGGCGAACAGGTGGATGTCAGCGTATTGACAACCATGAGCGTCATAGAGATGGGAGTGCCCAGGGTCATTGCAAAAGCATTAAGCCCTGAACAGGGAGCCGTGCTTGAAAAACTTGGTGCGGAAGTGGTATATCCGGAGCGGGATATGGCGCTGCGGCTTGGGAAGAAGCTGTTGTCCAATAACTTTTTTGAATATGTTTCTCTGTGCAACCAGGTGGAAATTCGCCAGATACCTATTTCGGAGCGTTTGATTGGAAAAAGCATAGAAGAGACAGAAATTCGTCAGAGATACCGGCTGAACATCATTGCCATTGAGAACGGAGATGAGACGAATATTGAAGTAATTCCGGATTATCGTCTGCGCCGGGATGATATTATTGTGGTAATCGGAAAAACAGACAACATTACTGCATTTGCAAATGAAATTTAAAGACCGGAGGAAGAGAGCATGGAATTGACATTTATAAATTTCTGGCAGGAGGTTGTAAGAAATCCGGTGCTGTTTATTACAGTGGTTCTTACATTGGGGGTTATTTTCGTAAATGGCTGGACGGACGCGCCCAATGCCATTGCTACCTGCGTAGCAACCAGATGTATGCCGGTGAGGGCCGCAATCCTGATGAGTGCAGGGTTTAATTTTCTTGGTGTTTTTGTTATGACACAGATTAACAGTTCGGTGGCGTCCACCATTAGTAACATGGTAGACTTCGGAGAACATACGAATGAGGCTTTGATTGCCTTGTGCGCGGCCTTGTTGTCTATTGTTATTTACAGTACAGCGGCCTCCTTTTTCGGAATTCCAACCAGTGAAAGCCACAGCCTCATTGCCGGCCTGTCCGGAGCGGCCATTGCCATTCAGCAAGGTGTGGGCGGAATCAATTTCGACGAATGGGTAAAGGTTTTGTACGGTCTTGTTCTGAGTCTGATTCTGGGATTTGCAACCGGATGGGTTGTGTGCAAGATAATTACAGTTGTGTGCCAGAGTATGGACAGACGGAAGACAAACCGCTTTTTTGGAGGCGCCCAGATTGCCGGAGCAGCGGCTATGAGCTTTATGCATGGAGCCCAGGACGGACAGAAGTTTATCGGTGTTTTGTTTTTGGGAATTGCCTTTTCGGGAGGACATACATCCGTAAGCGGTATGGAAATTCCGGTATGGCTGATGCTTGTATGCAGTGTTGTTATGGCTGTGGGAACCAGTGTAGGCGGTGAAAAGATTATTAAATCCGTGGGCATGAACATGGTAAAGCTGGAGCGTTATCAGGGCTTTTCCGCAGATATTGCAGGAGCTGTCTGCCTGCTGTATTCCAGTCTGATGGGAGTTCCGGTTTCTACGACACACACAAAGACCAGTGCCATTATGGGAGTAGGAGCAGTAAAAAGGCTTTCTGCCATTAATTTCGGAGTTGTAAAGGATATGATGCTGACCTGGATTTTTACTTTCCCGGGCTGCGGACTGATTAGTTTTTGTATGGCAAAAATATTTATGTATATATTTGGATAAGAGGAGGACTACAAATGTCAAAAAAACAGGATGATTACTATTTTGATAATTTTATCAAATGTGCAGAATACAGCTGCAAAGAGGCGTATTTATTAAAAGAGATACTGACTAAGTTTCAGCCGGAAGAAATTTCTAAGAGAATGGAAGAAGTCCATGAGATAGAGCGTCAGGCCGATTCCCAGAGACACGAGATTACAGATAAGCTGGCAAAGGCGTTTATCACACCGATTGAGAGAGAGGATATTATTGCGCTCAGCCACCATATTGATGATGTTACAGATAAGATAGAGGAAGTACTGATACGTGTTTACATCAATCATGTACAGGAAATGCGGCCGGAAGTGTTTGCTATGCTGGATGTAGTGATTGAATGCTGTGAGGAGCTTCAGAATCTTTTGAAAGAATTTAAGAATTTCAAACATTCTAAAGAATTAAAGAAGAGCATTATCCGCCTGAATACCTTAGAGGAAAAAGAAGATGAATTATTTATGTCCAGTATGAGAAAACTTCATGTAGAAGAGCAGGATGTAAGAAATATCATTGCGTGGAGAGAGATTTATACGTATCTTGAGAAATGCGCGGATGCCTGCGAGCATGTAGCTGATATTGTGGGCAGTGTTGCAATGAAGAACACCTAAACATTGAAAAGAGAGTGACGAGAAAAAATATGATGAAAGAGCAGAAAACAGGAAACAGAAAAACGCGCATGTTTTTGATTCAAATGCTTCAGGGAATGCTGATTGGTCTGGGTTCCGTCCTTCCGGGGATTTCAGGAGGTGTTTTGTGTGTTATTTTTGGGATCTATAAGCCGGTGATGGAATTGCTGTCTAATCCCAGAAAATACTTTCTGGTGCATATCCGGAAATTGTTTCCGGTGATTCTGGGCATTGGAGTCGGCTTTCTCGGTGTTGCCAATATATTGGCATTTTTCCTGGAGAAATATCCGAATCCATCGGTGTGCCTTTTTGTAGGACTGATTGCAGGTATGCTGCCATCTCTCATGCAGGAGGCAGGAAAAGAAGGCAGAACAAAAGGCTCCTGGATAGCCCTGATGATTTCTGCAGTGGTAATTTTTGCAGTATTGGCGGCCTTGGAGATTTTGTCCGTGAAACTTGTGCCCAATGTGGGCTGGTATGGTTTCTGCGGTGTATGCCTGGCCTTAAGCGTGATTGTTCCGGGAATGAGCTTTTCTACGCTGCTGATGCCTTTGGGGCTGTATACACCATTTATTGAAGGCTTGGGACATCTGGATATGAGTGTCATCCTTCCCGGAGGGATTGGAGCCCTTGTAACGGTTGTGTGTTTTGCGAAACTGATGGACGCCCTTTTGAAAAAATACTATTCTTATGTATTTCATGCCATTGTAGGTGTTGTAATCGCGGCAACCATTATGATTATACCGTTTGGAAGTTTTGCCTCGTCCCTGGGCAGTATGATAACAAATGTTCTTTGTCTGGGAATTGGAGCAGCCTGCTCGCTTTTATTAAATCGAGGAGAAAAAGAAGAGGAAGCGCTGCAATAAAACGTCCGGATTGTGAAAGTGAATATGATAGGAAAAAGCCAGCTTTGAATTTCAAATATTCAAAGCTGGCTTTTTTAAGCAGAGCAGCGATAATTTCTTGCGAAAGTATTAAGAATATGTTACATTTAATGAGGCAAAAAAATCGTTCAGACAGTAGAAAGGAGAAACGAATGAGAAAGCGAAAACTGCTGGCTTTCGGGCTGGCGTTTTGCCTCGGACTTTCAGGTGTATGGAATCTTTCCAAACCGGTTTTTGCAGCGGAAGCACAGTCTGAGAGTCAGGTACAAAGTGAAAATACTTCCGGAGAAGACCATATCACTTCCATGGATGAAGAAGGAAATATAAAAGACGCAGACAGTTCGGCAAAGCTCATTGAAAATCCGGCAGGACCCAACAAATCCAGAAGCGGAGAGCCCCAGGTGGTGAATTTCCGCACGAAAAACAATGCGATTACAGAGTTTATCGAGCAGGAGACTGCAAAGCAGGGCTATACCAATGGGGCATATGGTGCAGATGCAGTGTATCTTGGCTCTGCCAACGGAAAATACAAATTTATGCTTTCCGGTGTGGTTGGCTGGGTAAAGGCAGAAGAGGTGCAGGTGGTCAATCTGTCCCAGGCCAAAGCGGTCAGCTGCTATGAGGTAAAAGATGGAAAACTGATGCATCATATTGTACAGGACATGACAACTCCCGGTTATGCTACAAGCCTGAATAACGGTCCTGCGCCTTCTTACCTTACACCCGGAACCATCTATTACAGTTATGACGGACATTATTTTTATACAGATTACGGAGTCATGGCTGCAGATTACAGGCAAAATCAGCGCACACAGTCGGTGAATCCTCAGGAGCCTTATTATAATTATTTTCAATATCTGCCCATGCGCAGCCAGTCAGGCTATACCGGGGAAGAAATCAACGGAGCACTGGACAAGCTTGTAAACGCAAACTCAAAAATGAAAAATACAGGGGAAACTTTTGTAAAAAACCAGAATACATATGGTGTCCATGCGCTTCTGATGACGGGAATTGCCGCCAATGAGAGTAATTGGGGAAAGAGCAGTATCAGCCAGAAAAAGAATAACCTGTTTGGGCTCAATGCCACAGATGCGGCCCCCGGCGCCAATGCAAATCAGTACAGCAGTGTGGAGGCCTGTATTGAAGACTTTGCCAATGGCTGGATGTCCAGAGGATATCTTTATCCGGGAGATTACCGGTATCAGGGTGGTTTTCTGGGAAATAAGGCCAGTGGTCTGAATGTGAAATATGCATCAGACCCCTATTGGGGAGAAAAAGCCGCCAACATTGCATGGCGTTTGGACAGCACACTGGGCAGTAAGGACGCAGGAGCCTACACCCTTGCAGCTAAGGAAATCATTCCGGATACACATATCTCGGTCAATGTGCGGAAAGAGCAGAATGTGTCGTCCACGCTGCTGTATAAAACCGGAAAAGCGGCAAACTATGTGGTGCTGGTGAGGAATGAGGAACCTTCGGAAGGCTTTTATGAGATTCAGAGTGACGCAGTGCTGGACAGCAGCCGAAGCACGGTGGTAAAAGACAGCGGAAAATACGACTTTGAGGGAATGTACGGCTATATGTCAAGCGATTATCTCACGGTGGTAAGCCGGGGGAAAAACACACAGGAGCAGACGCCGGATACAGATGAAACAATACCCCCAGAAAAACAGTTGGAATCCATTGTAATCGCAAAAGCGCCGTCTAAAGTTTCCTATATAGAAGGCGAGAGTTTTGATGGAGCAGGAATGCAGGTCCTGGCGAAGTGGAGCGATGGGACAGAAAGTGATGTGACAGGAGAAGTTACCTGGATGCAAGAGGCTCTGAACAGTTCTTATACGGAAATGACAGTGCAATATGCCTGGCAGGGCGTAACAAAGGAGGCAGTACAGCCCATAACAGTTGCAGCAAAGGCTGTGGAAGAGGAAAGCCTGTCGTTGGCTGTGACACCGGGAACGGCAGAGTTAAAACCGGGAGAGAGTCAGCAGTTTGGCGTGGAAATGAAAAAAACGGCGGATACCGTGCCGGAACTGAAATGGGAAGTGCTGGGCAGTAAAAGCCGGCAGACGGTGATTGACAGCAGCGGTCTGCTGACCTTAGGACAGGATGAAACTGCCGAGAAAATGATTGTGAGACTTTCCTGGGGAGAAGGCAGCGACAAAGTGTCGGATGCCATGGTTACTCTTGTAAAAGAGCCGGAACAGGAGAGTCAACAGCAGGAGAGCACAGGTCAGGAAACAACGAGTCAGAGTGAGAGCAATCCCTCTGCCACAGACCAGACCCCAGAGGCTGCAGAAACAGATACCAAAGAAGAAGAGTATATTGCAGGTCAGCAGGTAAACGGACAGAAAGCGGCAGGCACAAAATCCGGGGAGACTTCGGATAAGCAAAAAAATACCAGTGTTAAGACCGGAGATGCTTCTAAGGGACTGCTTTGGATAACGATTCTTAGCATATCGGGATTCCTGGCCGCAGGTATGGGCTATAGAAAAGGACACATAAAAGACAGAAAATAGGATACAGATATACAAAAGGGGCATGCGCAGAAATTGCGGTGCCCCTTTTCAGAAAAGTTTTTAAGATGCAGGTTCTTCTTTAGGAAGAATGATGTTTAAAAGTATGGCTGCCAGAGTGGCTACAACTACCGGAGATTTTCCGAAAATAGTGGTTACCCATGCAGGAAAGGAAGCCAGAGAATCCGATACCTGTGTGATACCCATACCCAGAGCTACGGAAAGACCTACAATAGAAGAATTTCGGAAATTCATTTCCTGACGCATAATCAGCTTGATTCCGGTCATGGCAATGGAAGCAAAGACAGAAATCGTTGCACCGCCCAGAACACACTGGGGAATGGTAGTCAGAAGGGCTGAAAACTTGGGCACAAATCCTGCAACCATAAGGATAACAGCGGCCAGACCAAGCACACAGCGGTTGATGACCTTTGTCGTTGTGACAATGCCCACATTCTGACTGAAGGTGGCTGTTGGAAGTCCGCCAAAGAGCGCGCCGGCAATGTTGCTGATACCGTACATTAAAATACCGCCCTGGAGTTCCTTTGTCTTTGGTTCCCGGTTCATACTGCCTACCGTGGTGGCAGAAAAATCACCGATGGACTGTATGGAATTAATACCAAACAGAATGCCGATAGCCACGCAGGCAGAAGGCTCAAAGTGAAGACCAAAGTGCAGAGGCTTCGGAAGCTGGAAAAAACCAGCGGAAGAAACATCGGAAAAATCCACCAGTCCGAAACAGGCAGCCGCCGCATAACCGGCGATGATACCGATGAGAATGGAAGCCAGTTTCAGAGTGCCTTTTGCAAAATGGTTCAATCCTACCACAACAGCCAGAGTAAAGAAAGCCACCAGCCAGTTTTTCCAGGAACCGTATTCCGGACTGGAGGCGCCGCCGGCCATGTATTTTACAGCGGTAGGATACAGGGACAAGCCAATCGTAAAAACTACGGTTCCTGTAACAATAGGCGGAAACAGCACACGGATTTTGCGGATAGTAAAGCCTACAAGAATGGCAACAATACCGCCGATAACCTGAGCGCCCAAAATCGTTCCCACATCATAAGATTCGGCGATGGCCTGCATACTGGGCACATAGGCAAAGCTAATCCCCATAATAACGGGAAGTCTGGAACCCAGCTGAAACTTCTTTCCATTAAAAACAGGAAAAAGCTGCAGCAGGGTACTGATAGCAGATACAAATAAAGCTGCCTGTACGAGAATGACTCTGTCCCGTTCATTTAATCCGGCAACGTCAGAAATCAGAATAGCCGGAGTGACACAGCCCACAATCATTGCCACCACATGCTGTAAGGCCAGCGGCAGGGCTTTGGAAAATGCGGGGATGCCGTCAGATTCAAAAATAGATGCTCTTGTCTGTGACATGAAAAATCCTCCTGATGGTATAAAACATTGTTTTTCCCCTTTACTTTACACAATTTTTATCCCATCGTAAAGAAAAAAATGCGGACGCAAGGCTTCTTTTTTTGTGAAAATACTTAACTAAAAAACTCTAGTATTAATATATAAAGTATGATATGATGGGGAAAATACTATATGTAGTATATAAGGGAGAATGAAAACATGAATAATAAAAATAAAAAAGCAGTACTTCCCTATGGGGAAAATTTTCAGCGCATACTGCGGGAGATAGAGCGGGAATTTCCTCAAAAAGAATACGCATTAGAAAAACTGACAGAGCGTTTTGAGCATCTTGGCAGAGAACATAAGAGTGAGAAAGAAAAACTGGAGCTTCTTATCCGAAGCGCTGTGGAGCTGACGGAGGAGATTGCGCCGAAGTGGGAATTTATAGGGGCAAGACTTTTGAATTTCCAGTTTCAGGAAGAACTGAAAATAGAAATGAAAAGCAGAAAGATTCACAACTTTTACGAAAAGATACAATATCTCACCGAACAAGGGCTGTATGGCGCTTATATTCTGGAACATTATTCCAAAGAGGAACTCAGACAGGCAGAATCCATGCTGCGGCCGGAACGGGACAAGATTTTCAATTTCTCCGGTCTGGAACTTCTGCTGAAACGCTATGTGATTCGTACCGGGGAACATATTGCTCTGGAAACGCCCCAGGAAATGTATCTGGGCATTGCCCTTCACCTGGCCATGAAGGAAAAGAGGGAAACCGAAAAAGGGCCGGGGCGCATGGAATGGGTGCGGAAATTTTACGATATGCTGAGTTTGCAGGAAGTTACTATGGCAACTCCGACTCTGTCCAATGCCAGAAAGCCTTATCACCAGCTTTCCAGCTGCTTTATCGATACCGTTCCCGACAGTCTGGAAGGCATTTACAGAAGCCTGGACAATTTTGCCCAGGTCAGCAAGTTTGGCGGAGGCATGGGGCTGTATTTCGGGAAAGTGAGAGCCAGCGGCAGCAGTATCCGGGGCTTTCAGGGGGCGGCAGGTGGCGTGATTCGCTGGCTGCGTCTGGTTAATGACACTGCTGTAGCCGTGGACCAGCTTGGCATGCGCCAGGGAGCTGCGGCTGTGTATCTGGACGCCTGGCACCGGGATTTGCCGGAATTTCTTCAGATACGAACCAACAACGGAGACGAGAGAATGAAAGCCCACGATATTTTTCCGGCGGTCTGCTATCCGGATTTATTCTGGAAAAAGGCAAAAGAAGACATGAGCCAGGACTGGTGTCTGATGTGTCCGCACGAAATTTTTCAGGCCAAAGGCTGGCATCTGGAGGATTTTTACGGGGAAGAGTGGGAACAGAGGTATGAAGAATGTGTGCAGGATGAGCGGATTTGTAAAAGAACTGTGGTACTGAAAGACATTATCCGTTTGATATTAAAATCTGCGGCAGAGACGGGAACTCCTTTTGCGTTTAACAGAGATACCGTAAATCGGGCCAATCCTAACAGTCATAAAGGGGTAATCTACTGTTCCAACCTGTGCACGGAAATTGCTCAGAATCTGTCTCCTGTTTCTTCTGTTTCCAGAGAAATTCAGACGAAGGAAGGAGAAACTGTGGTGGTGACAACTGCAAAGCCGGGGGATTTTGTGGTGTGCAATCTGGCCAGCCTCTCCCTTGGTAAGATTCCGGTGGAAGATGATGCGTATATGGAGGACCTGGTGGAAACAGCGGTGCGGGCCTTGGACAACGTCATTGATTTGAATTTTTATCCTCTGCCCTATGCACAGATTACCAATCAGAATTACCGGGGAATCGGGCTGGGCGTCAGCGGTTATCATCACATGCTGGCAAAGCGGGGAATTCTCTGGGAAAGTGAAGAGCATCTGCACTTTGCAGATGAAATTTTTGAAAGAATCAATTATTTTGCCATAAAGGCCAGTGCCCGTCTGGCAGAAGAGAAAGGGGCATACCCATATTTTTCCGGCAGTGACTGGCAAACCGGGGCCTATTTTGCAAAAAGAGGGTACTCGTCCCGATTCTGGAAACAACTGGCGGAAAAAGTTGCCTTTTGCGGGATTCGGAATGGGTATCTGCTGGCAGCGGCGCCTACCAGCAGCACCAGTATTCTGGCTGGCACCACAGCAGGCGTAGACCCGGTGATGAAGAAATTTTTTATGGAAGAAAAAAAGGGAAGTATGCTGCCAAGAGTGGCGCCGGAATTGTCCGTAGACACTTATTATTACTATCAGAGCGCCCATCAGACGGACCAGCGTTTCAGTGTCCGGGCCTGTGCAGTGCGCCAAAGGCATATAGACCAGGCTCAGAGTATGAATCTCTATATCACCAACCAGTATACCCTGCGGCAGTTGTTTGACCTGTATCTGAGCGCATGGGAACTGGGCGTGAAAACCATTTACTATGTAAGGAGTAAATCGCTGGAAGTGGAGGAGTGCGAAAGCTGCGCTTCTTAGGGCTGCGTCTTAAAGCAGAAAAAGCATTGAGAGAAAAGAATGTTTATACTATAATGAAATAAGCGGAGAAAAATATGATAAAATTAACGAAAAAACCATTGTTTAATCCTCAGGGGGATACCGAAGTGCGTCTCAGACGTATGATAGGGGGAAATACTACCAACCTCAATGATTTTACGCAAATGCGTTATACCTGGGTCAGCGACTGGTACCGGCAGGCCATGAACAATTTCTGGATACCGGAGGAAATCAACCTTTCCCAGGACAAAAAAGATTATCCGGGACTTTCCAAAAAAGAGCGGCAGGCTTATGACAAGATTCTCAGTTTCCTGGTGTTTCTGGATTCCATACAGTCCGCCAACCTGCCCTGTATCAGTGAATATGTGACAGCTAATGAAATCAATTTATGCCTGTCCATACAGGCTTTTCAGGAATGTGTCCACAGCCAGAGCTACAGTTACATGCTGGACACTATTTGCAGCCCGGAAAAGCGAAATGAAATTCTGTATCAGTGGAAATCCGATGCCCATCTTTTAGAGAGAAATACCTTTATCGGAAACTTGTATAATGAATTTCAGGAAAAGCAGGATGCCCAGACACTTTTAAAGGTGATGATGGCCAATTATATTCTGGAGGGGGTTTATTTTTACAGTGGTTTTCTGTTTTTTTACAATCTCAGCCGCAATGGAAAAATGCCTGGCTGCGCCCAGGAAATCCGTTACATCAACCGGGACGAGAATACCCATTTATGGCTGTTTCGGAATATGATTTTGGAATTAAAGAAAGAAGAGCCGCAGCTTTTTACAGAGGAAAACGTGCAGATGCTGAGAGAAATGATGAAAGAAGGCGTCCGGCAGGAAATGCAGTGGGGGCGTTACGTCATTGGCGAGGACATTCCCGGTCTGTCTGAGGAAATGTTTACTTCCTATATAAAATATCTGGGAAATCTGCGTATGACCGGAATCGGTCTGGAAATTTTGTACCCCGGATATGAAGAAGAGCCGGAGAGCATGAAGTGGGTCAGCCGCTATTCCAATGCCAATATGGTGAAAACCGATTTCTTCGAGGCAAAAAGCACGGCTTATGCCAAGAGCACGGCGCTGCTTGATGATTTATAAAGGAGAGTAAGGAGAATTATGAGAGAACAGGAAATTCTGGCGATTTACGGAGCCGAATATAAAGAAATGACAAAACAGCTTTTACAGGAAGCAAATTTGCAGGAACAGATTCCCGACAAAGAATGCCGCATTGGCATCAAACCCAATCTGGTGTCTCCATCGGAGCCCTCCTGGGGGGCTACGACACACCCGGAAATTGTGGCGGGAATAATAGAATACCTGCAGGAAAGGGGATTTCAGAATCTGGTGATGCTGGAGGGCTCCTGGGTGGGGGATAAGACCCCGGAGGCTGCCGCGCTTTGCGGTTATGATGATTTAGTGGAAAAGTACCAGGTGGAATTTCTGGATTTGCAGAAAGATAACTGGCAGACTTGCGATTGCCAGGGAATGGAGTTAAAAATCTGTGAAGAAGCGCTGAAACTGGATTTTCTCATCAACGTACCGGTGATGAAAGGCCATTGCCAGACGAAAATCACCTGTGCTCTGAAAAATATGAAGGGCCTGCTTCCCAACGCAGAAAAACGCCGCTTTCATGCTCTGGGTCTGCACAAGCCCATTGCCCATCTGAATGCGGGAATCCGTCAGGATTTTGTGGTGGTGGACAACATCTGTGGGGACTGGGATTTTGAAGACGGCGGCAATCCGGTGGTGCTGAACCGGATTATGGCGGCGGCCGACCCGGTTTTGTGCGATGCCTATGTCTGTCATCTTATGGGATATGAGGTGGAAGAAGTTCCCTATATCACCATGGCAGAAGAACTGGGAGTAGGGCTTTCCGACTGGCGGCTGGCAGAATTTCGGGAGTTAAACCGGCCTTTGCGGGGAGCGTATTATCCCAAAGAGCGAAAAGTCGTGGAACTGGCCGATGCTGTGGAAGAAGTGGAATCCTGCAGTGCCTGCTACGGCTATCTGTTGCCGGCCCTGCAAAAGCTGAAAGAAGAGGGGATTCTGGGGCAGTTAAAAGAAAAAATCTGCATTGGACAGGGGTACCGGGGACAGACAGGAGAACTGGGAATCGGACTTTGCACAAAGGATTTTCAACATTCCCTGAAAGGGTGTCCGCCTACGGAAGGGGAGATTTATGAATTTTTAAAATCGTATATCACGGCTTTAGAAGAAGAGAAGCCAGAGAAATAGAGAACAGGGCTGTCCCATGAAAGGCATGAATCTTTCATGGGGCAGCCTTATCTGTTATTTTGCTACTTTTGACGTTTGGTGTAGATAACGGCCAGAAGGAGAAGAATACCACAGGAAGCTGCAAAGAGCGCCATGTAAAGTCCTACGTGGGTATTATCTGCTGTTTTGGGTGCGGCTGCTTTGTCTGTCCGCTCAAAGGAAACGGTGATGGTATGGTCTGCTTTCACGTTTTTCATGGTATATTTGTTGTTTTTCACAGAAACGGATTTTCCATCTACCAGAACCTTTGCCACACGGTAGTTTTTGTTGGGGAGAAACGTAAATTCTGCGTTTTCTCCCTCCTGAATTTCAATGCTGCCTTCCGGTGAAATGCGTCCGTTCTTATCCGCAGAGGAAGTAATGGTATAAACCGGAACTACAGCTTTAAATTCTATTGCAGAAGATTTGGACTGTCCCACTGCTTTCCAGCCATTTTCCGTATACTCTTCCAGGTCAAAGCCAACGGTAAGTTCGTAATTGCCTGCTTTGTTCAGAACGAAGGTTACCGAATAAGGGGCGTCGGACCAGGTGCGGTTGGTCTTTCCGTCCCAGTTCCAGTTCCGGGGAATCCAGCGGGAATCGCCGGCGGAAGGATTGGGATTGTCCATACCGGTGCCCACAGCTGTGGCGGTCAGGTTCGTGCCTCTGTCGTAAGTCGCTCCGGCTGTAATTCCATCTATGTATCCGTTGAAAGCAACGTAAGTTTTTAAAACAGAACTGCCGCTGATTTCGCTTTCCATATCCGTATCGGCATTGAACTTCTGTCTGGCTGCAAATTGGTAGGCGGTTCCAGATTTTAAGTTTTCAAACCGCGGGTTTTCTGTCCAGGTCCAGTTTTTTCCGTCTTCGGAAATACCATACAGAAGGTTTTCCTGCTTTTGCAGAACCAGGAATGTTTCTCCTTTTTCTGCAGCCTGGGGACTTTGCGGAGCTTTGGCTGCGGAAAACTTTGTGGTGACTTTCAGCTTTTCGCTGGCCGGGCTGGCCTCCTGCGTTTCGGATTTACAGAAGCGCGTTACAAATTCGTAAGAAGTTCCGGGAGTCAGGTTTTCAAAAGAACCGGAGGACTGCCATTTCCAGTTTGCGGAATCTTCCTGCTGTACCGGCGCGTACTCCTGATTGGGCCGTGTGGTTAGAAGTACAGTGGTGTCGGTACAGGATTGGAGAGCCGGTATGGCCGGGGCTTCTCTTGGGCTTTCGGGAGGTGTTTCCGGGTCCGGCTCATCCGTAGATGGCGGTGCTTCCTTCGGAGGTGTAGTTATGGAGTCTGTGGTTTGCGTGCTGTTGTTCTGTGCGTTATCGGAGGGGGTATCGTATGAGTCTTTGTTTGACGAGTCGTCTGTAGGAGTTGTCTGGGAGTCGTTGTTCTGTGTGTCGAATGTAGGTGTTATGTTGGAGTCGTTGTCCTTGGCGTCGCCCGGAGGCAGTGTGTCAGTACCGATGTTTGAAGTGTCGGTGGAAGTGTCCGTGTTGGTGTCATTTTTGTTGTCAGGAACCTTTTCTGTTCGGATAATGGTGGATTTCAGATACTTTTCGTCTGTATCGCCGACTGTGCGGCGGGTAAACGTATACTCTGTATCTGCCTTCAATCCGGTAAAAGAAACGGTTTCTTTTTGTGCGTCATATTGTTTCTTCTCAGCCCATTTCCAGGAGGCGTTTTGCTTGTCATCGGTGACTTTTCTTGCGTATTCGTAGTTTTTCCCTGCTTTCAGAACAATCGTATCTGCAGTTTTGGATACGGTTTCCAGTTCCTTTTCTTTTTGGGTTTCGTTGGCTGCATTTTCTGCGGCTGCCTGTATGGGAGAAATACCGGGGGAACTTCCGATTAAGACCAGAGTCAACAGGAAAACCAACAGTTTGCTCAGTTTTTTCATCATATAGATTCACCTCTTTCCGTGATGCCGCTGTTATAGGGAGGAGCGGCGGAAAATAGTTGTTTATAGGTATTTTTATTATAACAGATATTGGCTGTAAATAATAGATAAAAAAGAGAAATGTTAGAAAATTAAAAGGGCTTTAAAGGAAAATTAAAAGTTTATTCAGGATTTTGTGACTTATAATAATTGTAAATACCCTTAGAATGATGTATACTGTCTACGTTAGAACCTTCTTGTTGGAATGAGTAGACTGTTGTCCGCATTTTATTGCTTCTTCATTCAGCAGAGGGTATCTTTGTGTAATGGAAGATTTGAGTATAAGTATGGAAGAAGGACAAAAGAATGGAAAGACAGGATAAAAAGCAAGAGCATTTACTGGATTTACAATGGGTAAGAAGGGCCTTGCTGTTGGCATTATTTGATATCGGAATTATAATTGCATCATCATTGCTTGCTCTCATGGCACGATTTGATTTTTCTTATGCAGGAATTGAAGTACCGTATCTGTCAAATTTGTATCATTATTTGCCAATAGGTATTGCATTGAATTTGATTATTTTTTATTTTTGTCGTATGTATCACAGTCTTTGGAAATTTGTAGGTGTTCATGAAGTAGGATATATTTTGATTGCAAATGGAATTGCCTTTTTAGTGCAGATTGCAAGCATGTATATGCTGCAGTATTCTATGCCGAGAAGCTATTTCTTTTTTCAGATTTTATTGCAGACGGCTATGGTATCTGCCTTGCGGTTTTCTTATCGCTTTTTGCGCCATTTAAAAGAGGTTAAAGAGCAGAAGTTCAGTGGATGGAATAAATGGAAGCGGGTTATGGTGGTTGGAGCCGGAGAAGCAGGTAGAGCTATTATAAAAGAAATTATGGACAGTAAGTTTTTGTCAATGAAAATATGTTGTGTGATTGATGATGACCGCAACAAAGCAGGGCGTTATATAAATGGTATTCCTATTGTGGGAGACCGCTCTACCATCTTGAAAAATGTAGAAGAATACAAAATTAAAAGTATTATTCTGGCCATTCCTTCTGCCCCATTAGAAGAGAAAAAAGAAATCCTGGAAATCTGTCAAATGTCTGGCTGTGAATTGAAAACTTTGCCGGGAATGTATCAGCTGATTGATGGTGAGGTAAATGTCAGTAAATTAAGAGATGTAGAAATCACAGATTTACTTGGGAGAGAGCCCATACAGGTCAATCTGGATGAAATCATGGGATATGTGAAAGATAAGGTAGTCATGGTAACCGGCGGCGGAGGTTCTATCGGAAGTGAATTGTGCCGTCAGATTGCGGCATATCAGCCAAAGCAGTTGATTGTCTTTGATATTTATGAGAATAATGCTTATGAAATCCAGCAGGAATTGCAGCGCCATTATCCAGAATTGAATCTGGAAACGTTGATTGGTTCTGTGCGGAATACCCATCGGATAAACAGTATTTTTGAGACATATCATCCGGATATTGTGTACCATGCGGCAGCTCATAAGCATGTCCCACTGATGGAAGACAGTCCGAATGAGGCAATTAAGAACAATGTGTTTGGGACATATAAAACCGCCAAAGCGGCCAGTGACAACGGAGTCAAACGTTTTGTGCTGATTTCTACAGATAAGGCAGTAAATCCCACGAATATTATGGGGGCATCTAAACGACTATGTGAAATGATTGTTCAGAGCTTTAATAAAATATCGGATACAGAGTTTGTTGCGGTGCGCTTTGGAAATGTACTGGGAAGTAATGGAAGTGTGATTCCTTTGTTTAAAAAGCAGATTGCAGAGGGCGGCCCTGTAACGGTTACAGACAAAAATATTATTCGATATTTTATGACGATTCCGGAGGCTGTATCTTTGGTGCTTCAGGCAGGAGCCTATGCCAGAGGAGGAGAAATTTTTGTCCTGGAAATGGGAAAACCGGTGAAAATTGATGATATGGCCAGAAATCTGATTCGTCTGTCCGGCTACACTCCGGATATAGACATTAAGATTGAATATACGGGACTTCGTCCGGGAGAAAAATTGTATGAAGAACTTTTGATGGCAGAGGAAGGCATGAAAGAAACTGCCAACAAACTGATTCATATTGGGAAACCCATTGAAATGAACGAGGATGAATTTTTCCAGCAGCTGGCAGATTTAAAAGAAGCGTGCTATCAGGACGATGTACAGATTAAAGAGAAAGTGGCGGAGATGGTTCCGACTTATCATATGAAAGCGTAAGTAGATAAATTATAAACGTAATAGTTCAATAACTTGCTTTTATAAGAAAAACAGATATAATAAGAAATAGAACTAAGAAGATTTGGAGAATATACAATTATGAAAGTACCATTTTCACCACCAGACATCACAGAAGAAGAGATTGCTGAAGTTGCAGATACTTTGCGAAGCGGTTGGATTACTACAGGACCGAAAACAAAAAGATTTGAAAATGAAATTGCAGCATATTGTCATACTGCAAAAGCAGCATGCCTTAACTCTGCTACAGCAAGTCTGGAATTGAGCCTTCGTATTCTAGGAGTTGGACCGGGAGATGAGGTTATCACCAGTGCATATACCTATACAGCATCCTGCAGTGTTATCTGCCATGTAGGGGCAATACCTGTTCTGGTAGATACAGTTCCGGGCACTTTTGATATGAATCCGGAAAAAGTAAGAGAAGCAGTATCAGAAAAAACAAAGGCAGTAATAGCAGTAGATTTGGCTGGTATTATTTATCCGCACTACCGGGAATTATTTCAGATTGCAGAGGAAAAGAAATCTCTTTTTCATGCGAACAATGAGATACAGGAAGCGATGGGAAGGATTGCCATTCTTGCTGATGGCGCACATGCCTTTGGTGCTTCCAGAGAGGGAAAAATGGCAGGAGAAATTGCAGACTTTACCAGTTTTTCTTTCCATGCAGTTAAAAATCTTACAACAGCAGAAGGCGGAGCAGCTGTATGGCGTACCATTCCAGGTATCGATAATGAAGATATTTATAATCAATATATGCTCTATTCACTTCATGGACAGAATAAAGACGCCTTGGCTAAAACACAATTAGGAAATTGGGAATATGACATTGCCGGTCCGTATTATAAATGTAACATGACAGATATTATGGCATCTATTGGCCTGATACAATTAAAAAGATATCCTGATATTTTAAAGAGAAGACGGGAGATTATCAGAAGATATGATTATGCATTTCAAGACTTGAATATTGAAGTTTTGAAACATTATAGTGATAAGCATACTTCCAGTGGGCATTTGTATCTCACACGTCTAGTTGGAAAAAGCAGAGAAGTGTGCAATGATGTCATTGTGAAAATGGCAGAGGCGGAGATTGCTACAAATGTGCATTATAAACCACTTCCTATGATGACGGCATATAAAAACCTGGGATTTGACATTCAGGATTTCCCTAATGCGTATCATATGTTTGAAAATGAAATTACGCTGCCGCTTCATACTTGTCTGACAGATGAGCAGGTAGATTTTATCATTGAAACCTACAGAAAAATAGTAAAGGAACTGTAAGCATGTTAAAAAGTTGGGATGCACTTCCGCAGAAAATGAAACAGGAAGAAGTAAAAAAATATTATAGGTACCTTTCCAAAAAGCGTGGGGCACTTGTGGCCAAACGTTTTTTGGACGTGGTTCTGTCATTTATTTTGACCGTTCTTTTGTTACCGGTAATGCTCATACTGGCAGTATGCATTAAACTGGACAGCAAAGGACCGGTTTTTTATCGTCAGGAAAGAGTGACTCAGTATGGAAAAAAGTACCGTATTTTTAAATTTCGGACTATGGTGGCAGATGCGGACAAGAAGGGGCCGCTGGTGACTACCGGACAGGATTCCAGAATTACCAGAATGGGGAATAAACTTCGCAAATGTCGTCTGGATGAACTTCCGCAGTTATTTAATGTACTCACGGGAGATATGAGCTTTGTAGGGACAAGACCGGAAGTACAGAAATATGTAGACAGCTATTCGCCGGAGATGATGGCAACGCTTTTACTTCCGGCCGGAATTACATCCAGAACCAGTATTGCCTATAAAGATGAAGATGAAATCTTAGACAAATATAGCCAGACAACAGACAAAAGTACAGATGAAATCTATGTGGAATATGTTTTACCAGAGAAAATGAAATATAACTTGCAGTATTTGATAGAATTTAGCATATGGGGCGATTTTAAGGTTATGATAGACACGGCCCTTGCGGTGCTGAGATAGACAGGAGATGAATATGAAAAAGATAGCAGTAATTTCCATGGGTGTGAAACTTGACAACGAAAAAGGATACAGCCGTTTTCGGTATATTGGAGAATTTCTGTCTGATGCGGGATATCAGGTGGATTTAATCACTACAACCTTTCAACATTGGGAGAAAGCCCAGAGGAATCTTGATGAGATTAAAAAAGAAAACTATAAATTTAATTTAAAATTTATTTATGAGCCGGGATATAAGAAGAATATTGATCTGCGTAGAATCAGAAGCCATCGTATCGCTGCAAAAAATCTACGGCAGCTTCTGGAAAAAGAAGGGGATTATGATTTGATTTATTGCGAAATCCCTCCAAATGATGTAGCTCTTGCAGCGGCAGAATATGCCAAATCAAAAGGAATTCCTTTTGTGCCGGATGTCAACGATTTGTGGCCGGAAGCTATGCGTATGGTATTGGACATACCGGTTATCAGTGACATTCTTTTTTATCCTCTTTTGAGAGATGCAGAGAAAGTGTATTCTCTGGTATCAGGAATTATTGGGACTTCAGACGAATACCGGGACAGACCATTGAAGAAACAAAAGCTGAATGTACCGAAAAAGACTGTGTATGTGGGGAATGAAATCGCAGAATTTGATGCAGGAGTGGAAGAATATAGTCCACAGATATCCAAAGGTGGGGACGAATTCTGGGTTTCCTATGCGGGAACAATCGGAACGAGTTATGATATCCGCACCATGGTGCTGGCTGGGAAAGCACTCTTAAATCGTGGCAGAAGCCAGATAAAGATTAAAATTTTGGGAGGAGGACCTTTAAAAGAAGAACTAGAAACCCTGGCAAAAGAGCAGAATTGCAGTAACGTAGAATTTGTAGGTTACGCACCTTACCCGAAAATGACGGCCTATCTGGCAAAATCCGATATTCTGGTGAATTCGTTCGTGAAGAAAGCGCCCCAGAGTATTGTGACGAAAATCGGGGATTATCTGGCAGCGGGAAAACCAATGATTAATACCTGTATGAGTCCGGAATTCAGAAACAAGGTCGAGCATGACGGATTTGGTATCAATATTATGCCGGAGGATGTCAACGTTTTGGCAGATGCCATTGAAAAGCTGTATGAAGACGAGGCAGGAAGAACAGAAATGGGGAAAAAGGCGAGGACAATTGCAGAGGAACAGTTTGACAGACCCCAGTCTTATAAGAAGATTATTGAATTGATTGAGGAGCTGACAGAAAATGAATAGACCATTTTTTACTGTGGTGATGCCTGCTTACGGAGTAGAAAAATATCTGGAAAAAGCAGTGAAAAGTATTGTTGCACAGACATTTTCGGACTGGGAACTGTTGATTGTGGAGGACGGATCTCCGGATAAAACAGGAGAAATTGCAGAGAAACTGGCAAAAAACGACGAGAGGATCCAGGTGTTTCATCATGAGAAAAACCGTGGTTTAAGCCCTGCCAGAAATACAGGAATGAGCCATGCGAAAGGGCAGTATATCTGGTTTATGGATCCGGATGATTATGTAGAAACGACTGTGCTGGAAGAAGTGTACAAAGCACTGCAGGAAAATCCGGCCGAGCTGACCATTATCGGGCATAAAGAAGAATATTATGACCGGGATGGAAAGCTGAATTATACCCATGAGATTCGGCCGAGAAGGCAGTTTTTTTCCAGTCAGCAGAAGATGAGAGAACACATTATCTATCTGGAACAGGAAACTATATACGGATATGCCTGGAACAAGTTTTACAGCCTGGAGCACATACAAAAAGAAAGGCTGCAGTATGAAACGGTACGGCTTATCGAAGATATTGTTTTTAATATTCAGTTTTGTATGCATATCCAGGCCATGAATATCCTGGATATTGCGCCGTATCATTATGCAAAGCGCATGGAAGGAAGTTTGACGACGAAATTTGTACCGGACTATTACCCTCTCCATAGAAGGCGAATAGCCATGCTGTATGACCAGCAGCGTTTCTGGCAAACCGATACAGAGGAAACCTGTGCCATTCTGGGCAGCCTGTACGGAAGATATATACTCTCCGCCTTAGAGCGAAACTGCGACAGGAGAGCCGGAATGAAACACAAAGACAGGGCGCAGTTCTGCCGGGAAGTTTTTTCGGATTCCCTTTTTGAAAGCCTGGTGCTCAGGGCAAAAGCCAGAGACAGTAAGGCATTAAAAATAGCCCTTGTCTGTATGAAACAGAAATCCGTGTTTTTGTGTACAGCTCTGGCAAGAATTGTACATATAGTGCGGAGCGGACTTCCCACGGTGTATTCCAAGGTGAAATCCAACCGGTAACAGATAAGGAAAAGCAAAGTGAAAATTTTACAAAGCGAGGAAAAAGAATATGAAAAAATATGATTATGTCTTAGTAGGAAGCGGATTGTTTTCCGGAGTTTTTGCTTATCATGCCACAAAGGCAGGCAAGAAATGCCTGGTAGTGGAAAAGCGTGATACCATAGGAGGAAATCTTTACTGTGAAGATGTAGAAGACATTCATGTCCACAAATACGGCGCCCACATTTTCCATACCAGCAATAAAAAAGTATGGCAGTTTGTGAATTCTCTGGTGGAGTTTAACCGCTATACCAATTCTCCGGTGGCTAATTTCCACGGCGAGATGTATAATATGCCCTTTAATATGAACACCTTCAGTAAAATGTGGAATATCAGCACCCCGGAAGAGGCAAAAGCGATTATTGAAAAACAGAAAGCCAGCGTAAAGGGAGAACCTAAGAATCTGGAAGAGCAGGCCATCAGTTTAGTTGGAGAGGATATTTACAAAAAACTCATCAAGGGCTATACCGAAAAACAATGGGGCCGCGATTGTAAAGATTTACCGTCTTTCATTATTAAGAGACTTCCTGTAAGATATACCTATGATAATAATTATTTTAATGATCTGTATCAGGGAATTCCTATCGGCGGCTACAATGTGCTGATAGACAAGCTGTTTGAAGGCTGTGATATGGAAACCGGTGTGGATTACAATGAAAATCGGGAAAAATACAATGCTCTGGGCGAAAAGCTTCTGTATACAGGAACCATTGATTCTTACTATGATTATTGCTTCGGAAAGCTGGAATACAGAAGTCTGAAGTTTGAAACAGAAACTTTGGATAAAGAAAATTATCAGGGTGTGGCTGTGGTAAACTATACAGACCGCGAAACTCCCTATACCAGAATCATTGAGCATAAGCACTTTGAATTCGGCACACAGCCAAAGACTGTCATTACCAGAGAATATCCGTCGGACTGGCAGGAAGGCATGGAACCTTACTATCCCATTAATGATGAGAGAAATCAGAGTCTGTACCAGAAATATAAAAAACTGGCAGATAAAGAAGATAAGGTTCTGTTTGGCGGCAGACTGGCAGAGTATAAGTATTACGATATGGACAAGGTCATTGAGTCCGCATTTCAGTTAGTGGAAAAAGAACTGTAAAGCAGAGAAATAAGGGGATTGTTGATGAAGTTAGTGAAAAAGGAGTATGTAAAGTATCTGGAATGGGCATTTAAGCTGGCGTATCTGCTGCTGGGACTTGTGACTTTTAATGCCTTTCTGTATGATTCGCCGGTGCAGCCCCTGTTGGTGAAGGGATGTCTGATATTGGGAGCGTTGGCGCTTTTAGGGAGAATGATTTACTGGAAAGATTATGTGAAGACACCCTATTTGGTAGTATTGGTGTTGTTTTGTGCCAGCTTTGGCATTAGTATTTTGGTGAATTGGAAGTATGGTGCAGGAATAGCGGACATGAAGTGGATGATATGGACAGGATTTTTATTCTTTCTGCTCTATATGTGTGATACAAAGCGAGAGAAGTCTTCCTATAAAAAAGAATTTCATTTCTTCTCCCATGTACTTCTGCTTTACAGTGGGGGAGCCGCGGCTGTAAGTCTGTATTTGATGCAGACATTGTACCACGCAAAGTGGTTTACTTCAGGGAATGAACTGATGTTAGCGGGATTTTATTGGGGAAGGCTCTGGGGAGTCTATACAGACCCCAATTATGGCGGTGTGCTCAGTACCCTTGCGGTTTTGCTGTGTCTGTATCATTGCATGACGAAAAAAAGCTGGAAAAAGATACCCTATGTACTTATTCTTGCAGTGAATTATGGATATATTCTTTTTGCAGATTCCCGGACTGCAGAATTGGCTCTTGCCCTGGCAAGTGTTTTCTGGCTGATTTTTGCAGGTGTTACAGGCAAGTGGGCGAAGAAAACATTTGCCCTTCGTGTTTTGATGGTTGTTTTTGCTGCCGTTGTTTTTATAGGAGGCGGTTCCCATGTGAAAACAGGATATAGTGAAAAAATAGAAGCTGAGATAAAAATTATGGATGCGCAAAAACAGCAGAATACACAAAAACAGAACACACAGGCACAGAATACGCAAAAGACACAACAGACACAACAGACACAACAGACACAACAGACGGAGCGGGCTGCTGATTTGGAAAAGGACGTGACAAACGGCAGGATTGCTCTTTGGAAAAGCGGACTGGAAATCTGGCAGACCAGCCCAGTGGTGGGAACCGGGTATAATTCCTTTCTTCCATATGTGAGGGAGAAGCTTCCGGATACTTATGCGGTACATAATTCCCAGGGGGAGTATGTGAGCCTGCATAATGAATACTTAAATATTATGGTTTATCAAGGCCTGTTGGGGATTGGAATTTTTCTGGCATTTGGCATTCTGGTATTTTGCCGGTGGGGAAAAAATATTCTTAAAACAGAAGATTCGGATCGGAATTACATAGGAATACTTTCTGCCTGCATTCTGGTAGTGGCTGTGGCTATGGGATTTCTAATGGAAGGGCTCTATACAAACTCCCCGGCAGCATTTGTGCTGTGGACATTCTTGGGATATCTGATGCAGTACATGCAGAGTACAAAATAAAAGAAAAGGCGGAAACAAAAGATGAAAAAGATACTGGCAGGATTTATCATGGACGGATACGGAGGAGGCATTGACAAATATCTCCTGAATTTTTTAGAGAATGTTCATACAGAGAACATCAGAATTGATTTTCTGACGAATGAGGTTTCTCCGGAATTGGAAACCTTCCTGCAAAAGTATCATTCCCGCATTTTTGCAATTCCCAATTTAAAACACCCGGTAGGACAATACCGGGAAGTATGCAGAATATTGGAAGCAGAATCCTACGATATTGTGTATCTCAATATTTCCACGGCCATTGACTGCATTGCTGCCTGGGCAGCAAAGAAAAAAAAGGTTCCCAGGATTTTCATTCACAGTCATACCAGTGGAAATGATTGTGAGAATCCTGTGAAAAGGATGATTTTTGACAGCATCCATAAGTTCTGCAGATTGTCTTTGTACAGGGCAGCTACAGAGTATTACGGCTGTTCTGAAAAAGCGGGACTGTGGATGTTTCCTGAAAAGATAGTAAAATCAGACAGATTTCAGATGATATTTAATGCCGTAGATTTAAAGAAATTTACATATTCGTCTGCGGTTAGAGACGATGTAAGAAAAGAACTGAATTTAGAAAACAAGTTTGTGGTGGGACATGTGGGAAACTTCGTTTACCAGAAAAACCATTACTTTTTAATAGATATTTTTGAAGAACTGAAAAGGAAATGTCCGGAAGCAGTGCTGCTTTTATTGGGAAGAGGAGAGCGGTTTGAGACCGTAGAAAAGAGGATAAAAGAAAAAGGACTGGAAGACAGTGTTCGGCTTCTCGGCTTTCGAAAAGACCCGGACAGACTCTTCCAGGCCATGGATTTTTTTCTGCTTCCGTCATATTTTGAAGGACTTCCTACTGTGGGAGTAGAGGCCCAGTGTACGGGACTTCCCAGCCTGATGAGTGATACTATTACAACGGAAGTGAAGATTACGGAGAACTGCTGGTTTTTACCACTGAAAGAGAAGCCGGAGGTCTGGGCAGATTTTATTTTAAAACATAGAGAAACAGACAGGGAACATATTTCCTGGATTGGAAAAAAGGAAGCCTATAGTCTGGAAACATTGAAAAAACAGCAGCAAAGACTGCTGGAAAAATAAGGAGTCAGAGCATGAAAAAAGCCAGTATTATTGTACCGGTGTATAATATTGAAAGGTATATTCGGGGGTGTGTTGAAAGTCTTCAGGCACAGACCGAAAAAAACATAGAAATTCTTCTGGTAGATGACGGAGGAACGGATAAAAGCGGAGAAATCTGCGAGGAATATGCCTGTGCCGATAAGAGAATCCAGGTGTTCCATAAAGAAAATGGCGGGCTCAGTGATGCCAGAAATTATGGAGCCAGGCAGGCAAAAGGAGAATATTTGTTTTTTATAGACGGAGATGACAGTGTAGTACCGCATCTGGTGGAAAAGACAGTTGCCTGTGCAGACAAGCTTCAGGCCGATATGGTATTTTTTGACTTTGAATCCATTGAAGAGGAAACCGGGAGAAGAGATTTGTATCACTACGGAATGCCGGAAAATAAGGTTTTTTCTGCCAGGACAAATCCTGAGGTTTTGCTGAAATCTCCTTCTGCATGCTGTTGCCTGTACCGTAAAAAATTTTGGGACAAATCTGGTATTCGCTATCCGAAAGGACGGCATTATGAAGACCTGGCAACCACACCGAGATTTTTACTGCAGGCAGAGAGAATAGGATATGTGGGTGATGAACCTTTTTACTATTATATGTTGAGAAAAGGTTCTATTATGCACAGCAGCAATTTTGAACGCAGTTACGAAGACCGGACATGGGTGCTGGAGTTTCTGCGTGATTATTTCAGTCAGAAGGAAAGGGCGGGAGAATTTCAAAAGGAGCTGGAATACATGTTTTTTGAACATGGATATTTTGTTCCGTCTAAAGAGATTATTCTGGAAAACAGTAAGAGTATATGGCTGAAAAAGTTTCGGATTTATGTGGAAGAGAAATATCCAGGATTTTTGCAGAATCCCTATATAAAAACATTGTCAAAAAAAGATAAGATTTTGTTGTTTCTGATGAAACGGCATTTGTATGGCATAATGAATATACTGTCCGGTCTGCGAAAAAAAAGCGATAGTTTGAGGCAGTAGAGAATAAGGAGAAGAAGTATGCAGAAGGTGCTGACAATTACCATTCCCTCGTATAATGTGGAAAAATATTTGAAACAGACATTGGATTCCTTTCTAAGCCCGGAAATCCTGGAGGAAGTCGAAGTCTTAATTGTAGATGATGGTTCCAAAGACAGGACGGCAGAGATTGGAAAGGTGTATGAAAGGCAATATCCCCAGACGTTCCGGGTGATTTCAAAGGAAAACGGAGGGCATGGTTCTACTATAAACCGTGGAATTCAGGAGGCCAAAGGGACTTATTTTAAAGTGGTAGATGGAGATGACTGGGTTGACACAGAAGATTTCGTCAAACTGGTAAAAGCTTTAAAAAATTGCACGGCTCAGTATGTGGTTACAAATTATTATGAAGTCAATGATGTGACCGGGGAGAAAACACCGGTAGATTATAAAGTTCTGAAAGAAAAAGAAATCTGGTCTTTTGAAGAGGCCGGAAAAAGAAAGCAGATTGCCATGCATGCCCTTGTGATACAGACCAGTATTTTAAAAGAAAATCAGATTCGTCTGGATGAGCACTGCTTTTATGTGGACGTGGAATATGTGTTGTATCCCATTCCTTATGTAGAAACCGTACAGTTTCTGGACTTGTTTGTTTACATGTACAGGCTGGCCGTGATGACCCAGAGTGTCAGTCTTCAGGGATATCAGAAACATATGCAGAATCATATTGATGTTATCTTGCATCTGACAGATTTTTTCCAGGAATATGCAAAGACCGGAACAGAAGGTAAAATTGATTATATTGGAAAGCGGATTGCCCAGATGGTGGGAGACCAAATCACTGTTTTCATGAGTTTTCCGGAAAAGGACAGAGAGATACGACAGAAGTTCCGTGCATTTGACAGAGAACTGAAAGAAAAAAGTCCGGAGATTTACCGCCGTTCAGGGGAAGAGAGCGGGACACTTCGGTTATTTCGGAAAATGAACTTTAAATGCTATGCGTGGATTGCCAGAATGTGCAAGAAACGAAATCATATAGGAGAAGATTAGGTATGAAGACACATTCCATTAAATTTAATTTTATCATGAATGCAATTTTGACGGTTTCTTCTATTATTTTTCCGTTGATTACGGCACCTTATGTACTTCGTGTTTTACAACCGGAAGGTATTGGTCGTGTAGATTTTTCTGCCTCTGTGATTACCTATTTTTCCATGTTTGCATCGCTGGGGATTCCTACATATGGAATTCGCACCTGCGCAAAAGTGCGTGATGATAAAGAAGCTCTGTCAAAAACAGTACAGGAGTTAATGCTTTTAAATGGTGGAACGATGGTACTGACATATTTCGTTTTTTTGATACTGTTGTTTTTGGTTCCAGATTTTGCGGGAGAGAAAACACTTCTACTTATTAACAGTGTCAGTATGGTTTTGAATGTTGTAGGTGTAACTTGGTTTTATAATGCAATGGAACAATATACATATATTACTACATGTTCTATTGCGTTTAAGATTATTTCTATTGTGATGATGTTTCTGTGGATCAAGAATCCGAATGACTATGTAAAGTATGGGGCAATTACAGTTTTTGCAGGAAGCGCATCATATCTTTTGAATTTTATAAATCTCCATAAATATGTGAGCTTTCGTAAAATAGCACCGTATGAATTTAAAAAACACTTAAAGCCTATTCTTATCTTTTTTGCTACATCAGCGGCCATTAGCGTATACACAAATATGGATATTGTTATGATTGGTTTTATGAAGGGGAGCAGAGAGGTGGGCTACTATACTGCTGCTATTAAAGTGAAAACACTGTTGGTAAGTCTGATTACTTCTCTCGGAACAGTACTGCTCCCCAGACTTTCTTACTATATAGAAAAGAAAGATAAAGGGGCATTTCAGAGAATGGTAGTAAAAGCCTTTAATTTTGTGATGATAATTGGGATTTCAGTGTCTGTGTATTTTACCTTTATGGCGCCAGAAGCTATACAACTTCTGGCAGGTGAAAGCTATGGAGCATCGGTTCTTCCTATGCAGATATTAATGCCAGCTGTACTTTTTATCGGGCTGTCCAATATTACAGGAATACAGATTCTTACACCTCAAGGAGAAGAGAAAAAAGTATTGTATTCCATAATATGGGGAGCATTGCTGGACTTTGTGTTGAATCTTTTTTTGATTGGAAAGTATGGCGCGACAGGAGCAGCTTTTGCGACTCTACTGGCAGAATTTGTTGTACTAGCGGTCCAGTGTATGTATTTGAAAAAGATGCTGGGGCAAATTGTAAAAGAAATCAGTGTTCGAGAAAATCTGGTGGCAGCATTAGTAGCCAGTGTAGTCATGCTACTAATGAAACATACGATTGCTTTTTCGACTTTTGGGGAATTGGTTATAACAGCAGTGCTCTTTTTTGGACTATATGGGGTGATATTATTAGTACAGAGAGAACAAATAACAGTAGAAATGGTAAAAATGGGAGTAACCATTTTGAAGAGAAAAGGTAAGTAGGAGTGAGGTATTGTGGAAAGGACAAAAGAAATAAAAAAGTTTTATAACAATAAAGAATGGAAATCAGATAAGGTACTGGCATTGACTATAAATATAGTGTTTTTTTTAACAATTCTATTGTTTTGTGATATAAAATACGAAGTGTCGGATGACTTTTTAATGGCGTCCATTATGTCTGGGGCATACGGAGATGCACCGAATCCGCATATGATATTTATAAATATTTTATGGGGATATATTATGTTACCTTTCTATTATGCTTTTCCAGGAATTAGTTGGTATTTGATTTTTCAATTGGTGTTAATAAATATATCATTAATTTTAGTATCTTATATGCTGCTAAAAGAAATGGAGCGTCCTATAGCGCTATTATTGATTGCAATTCTGTTAACCTTCTTTGCAGATGACGCTTATATTTTGGTGCAATTTACAAAGACAGCAATGTTGGCCGTTATGGGAGGTGGGATTGTATTTGTTTGGGCCTTGTTTGAGAATAAATCCTGGAAGTTAAAGTGGGGTTCTGCGTTGATATGCCTGGCCGGAACGCTAATAAGATTTTATGTGATTTATATAGCAGGAGGGTTTCTGCTATTTATTTTAATAGTAGAGTTTGTAAGGTTGTTTCAAAAAGAGAGAAAAGAAGAAACTTTCAAGAAGAGAATACTGTGGATTATGATTCCCGGAATTTTAGTCATTGTAGTAGCATTTGGAATGGATAAATTTGATGATTATATTTATAATCAAAATGAAGAATATAGATTTTTTAGAGAATATGGAGAAGCAAGAGGACGAATTGTAGATTCCGCGGATTATGGGTATGAGGCATACGGAGAAGAACTGAAGAAAATTGGAGTTTCAGAAAATGATTATTACCTTATGAGAACATGGAATTTTGCAGATAATGAAGTGTTTACGCTTGAGATTATGCAAAAGACTGCTGATATTATAGAAAACTATAACAAAAATGTAGAAATTTCTAAGGAAATGATACTGGAAAATATGCAGACAAGAGGAATTACAGGATATCCAATATTTCTGGCTACAGCATTTCTATTTGTACTTATGTGTATATTTCAGAGAAAATATTGTTGGACGGGATTTCTTTTGTCATTAGTAGGTTTTGTGTATATGCTTTATTTCTTTATAAGAGAAAGAGTTGTATACAGAGTAGAATATGCTGTACTGGCAGGAGTATTTTTGAGTATTCTTTATTTTTGGAAAGAAAAATACAAAGAAAATCAAAGCAATTTTGTTGAAATTAGTAGAATATGTGTTATACTTAATGCAGTTTGTCTGATGTTGCAAATACCGTTATATTTGCCTGATCGTAGTTATCAGGATGTGGTTAGCGAAAATAGAAAATCTTATATTGACAATGTTTTTTTTGAGTCATGGAATTATGATGCTAGAAAATATAGAAAAAATGTAAATAAAGGTAAGCCGGAAAATGGATTAATAAAAGAGATAGAAGATAATAGAGACAATTTCTATTTTTTAGATTTTCAGACTACTATGCAGACACTGTATTATGAATGGAATCCATTTCAGACACTGGAGAAGGGATATTTGCGAAATGCCCTGTATTTTGCAAGTGTTATGACAAATTTTCCAGAGGAAAGAGCGTGTATGGAGGCATATGGGATATCACAGCCTTTAAAAGCACTTGTGGAAGACAGAGTATATCTGGTAGATACAGATACGAGAACATTGAATAATAAGGTGAAATTTATACAGGAGCACTATTATTCTGAGGCAGAGGCAGAATTATACAAAGAGGTTGCTGGTTATCAAATCTGGAAAATAAAAACAAACGAAAAAGAAGGAGAAAGCAATGATTAATTTTAATGTGCCGCCAGTGGTGGGGAAAGAAATAGATTATATTGAACAGGTTATACAGAATAGAAAAATTTGTGGGGATGGAAATTTCACAAAGAAATGTTCTAAATGGCTGGAAGAAACAACAGGAACGTCCAAAGCTTTATTGACAACCTCGTGTACCCATGCTACAGAAATGGCAGCAATTTTATGCGATATCCAGCCAGGTGACGAGGTAATTATGCCTTCTTATACGTTTGTATCTACAGCGGATGCTTTTGTGTTAAGAGGAGCAAAGGCTGTATTCGTAGATATCAGACCGGAGACAATGAATATTGATGAAAGACTGATTGAAGACGCTATTACAGAAAAAACAAAAGCTATTGTGCCGGTTCATTACGCAGGGGTTTCCTGTAAGATGGATGAAATTTGTGATATGGCAAGAAGATACAACTTATTTGTGATAGAGGATGCAGCACAGGGAGTTAACTCCTTTTATAAGGGAAGACCCTTGGGAACTATTGGTGACTATGGCTGCTATAGCTTTCATGAAACCAAGAATTACAGTATGGGAGAGGGCGGTGCCCTTTTAATTAAAAACGAGAAGGATATTGAACGTGCAGAAATTATAAGGGAGAAAGGTACAAATAGAAGTAAATTTTTTAGAGGGCAAATAGATAAGTATACATGGATGGATGCAGGCTCTTCTTATCTTCCAAGTGAATTGAATGCAGCATATTTATGGGCTCAGTTAGAGGTGGCAGACAAAATATTTGAAGATAGAATGAGAAGTTGGACTCTGTATTATGAATCATTAAAAGAATTAGAGGAGAAAGAATATATAAAGCTACCTGTGATTCCGGAAGAATGTTCACATAATGCTCATATGTTTTATATTAAAACTCAAAGCTTGGAGGAAAGACAGAAGTTAATAGAATTTTTGAAACAAGCCGGAATTAATGCAGTTTTTCACTACATACCACTTCATTCGGCACCGGCAGGGAAAAAATATGGTACTTTTTTTGGGGAAGACAAATATACCACAGCAGAAAGTGAAAAGCTGCTAAGACTTCCGTTATATTATAAATTGAGAGAATCTGATATTTTATTTGTGGCAGAGCAGGTTAGAAAATTTTATAAAGGTTGAAGAAGATGAAAAAACGTTGTGTAGTATTTGGGGCAAATGATTTTGGTAGTATGCTTCGGTTTTATGCTGAGAAATATATGGATATAGTTGTAGATGCGTATACTATGAATAGGAGATATATAACAGAAAGAAAAAGAGATGGACTTCCTGTTGTAGAATTTGAATCAATTAGTAGAAAATATCAACCAGAAGAGTACTCTTTCATTTTGGCAATAGGATATAGAGCTATGAATGATATAAGAAAAGAAATATACTACCAGATAAAAAGAAAAGGGTACGAATTAGTAAATATAATACACCCTTCTGCAAGACTGGAATGTTTACAAATGGGAGATGGAAATATCATACTGGAAAATGTTGTACTTGCCTATGGAACGAAAATAGGTTCGGGAAATATTATCTGGAATGGTTGTCAATTATCGCATGAATCTACAGTGGGTGATTTCAATTATTTTTCACCTTCTTCAGTAATAGCCGGGAAGACAATCGTAAAAAATAATTGCTTTTTAGGAATTCAGAGTGCTGTCAGAGGTGGGAATATTTTAGAAGATTATACCTTAATAGGTGCAGGGAGTTATATAAACAACTCGACAGAAAAAAATAGAGTATATGTACCTGCAAGAACGATATGTTTATCAAATAAAAACAGTAAAGAATTTTTTAGATAGGAGAACGAAATGAAGACAATTATGGTGATTGCGGGAGGAACATGGCAGGTCCCCTTGATTAAGCGAGCAAAAGAATTAGGGTATCAAGTTGCAAATACAAACTTATATGAAGATTCTGCTGGATTTGAATATGCAGATATTAGAGGAGTCATGAATGTTCTTGATAAAAAAGGTAATCTAGAGTTCGCAAAACAATACCAGGTAGATGCTGTTTTGACAGATGAAAGTGATATAGCAGTTCCAACCGTGGCATATGTAGCAGAAAAAGTGGGCTGTAGTGGTATAGGCAGTGAAATGGCAGAACTTTTTACGGATAAATATAAAATGAGAGAGTTTTGTAGAAAAAATGGATTTAAATTTCCGGAGTATTGCCTGTGTGAAAATGTAGAGCAGGCTGTCACGTTTCTTGAAGAATTGGGCAAAACAGTGATTATAAAGCCTTTGGATTCTCAATCAAGCAGAGGGGTGTTTACCGTAGCAACAGAAGCGGAAATGAGAAAGTGGTATCCTGTTGCTGAGGGTTATACAAACAAAGGAAAATATGTTTTGGTAGAACGATATATAAAAGGGACAGAATTTACAATAGATGGGATTGTTTTAAATGGATGTCATCATAGTTTAGCGATTTCTGAAAAATCTCATTTTACATATAATCCGAACATTGCATCAAAATTGTTTTTTTCATATGAGAACGATAAATTTGATTATACTTATCTCAGAAGTACAAATAATGAAATTATTGATAGAACAGGTTTGAAAAATGCTTTGACACATGCGGAATATAAATTTGAAGATGGTGAATTTTATTTGATAGAAATGGCGGCAAGAGGCGGTGGAACACGTATTTCTTCAGATATTGTGCCGTATGTTTCAGGAGTAGATAATTATAAATTTTTAATTGAAACTGCATTAGGAAATGAAGACGTTGCAGAAGAGGCAGAACTTGAAGTAAAAAATGAGTGCAAAAAACGTTGTGCAGTACTGGCCTTTTTAGATATAGAATCAAACGGAAAGCAGATTGAAAGAATTGAGGGAATACATGAGATTCGAGCTATTCCAGAAGTGGTCGCCTTTGATGTGGATTTTTCAGAAGGAGACATTATTGAACGTGCTCAGGATGATCGTTCGAGAGTGGGCTTTTATATTATCTGTGCAGAAAATAGAGGACAAGTAGAAAACTTGATAAAACAGGTTCAAGAAATGTTTAAAGTTTCATTTAAATAAATCATAAGGAGGAGCAGGATATGGATATAAAAAAGGAGATTATCGATAAAATTAGAAAAAATCGTATTTCAACTACAGAGGTAGCAGACTGCTTGGGAAAAGCAGGTTTATTTGAGGGGGCACACATTGTTAATAGAGGACATTTTGCGGTTGGAAACGTAAAATGGATATATGCTTATAATGAGTCCAATTGGAGCATTCATGAACAGGCGCGAGAAGTACAGCCGGGAGATGTTGTATTAATAGAGGCGTTTAATTGTAAAAATAGAGCAACAATTGGAGAATTGGTTTCAAAATTTATGCTTTTATATAAAGAAGCAGTGGCAGTTATATCAAATGCGCCATTGAGAGATGCAAACGATTTAATTAAGCAAAATTATCCTGTATGGTGTAACGGATTTACTCCAGTAGGATGCTTTAATAAAAAAATAGAAGAACCTTTGGACGAAGAAATTTATAAGCAACATAAAGAAAAATATGATGGCAGTATTGCAGTATGTGATGATACAGGGGTTGTAATTATACCAAAAGAACAGCATACTGTTGAATTTTTGGGAAAACTAGATAATATAGAGAAACAGGAAGATACTTGGTTTGAATGTTTAGACCGCAGAAAATGGGACACATATGATATAGTTTGTTTGAAAAAATATTTAAATGATTAGGAGAAAATATGATGGATATATCTTTTGTGATACCATGTTATTGTTCAGAAAAAAATTTACAATTTGTAGTTGATGAGATTAGAGAGGCAATGAAAAAAAGGCCTTCTTTTGAATATGAAATTATATTAGTCAACGATAATTCAAAAGATAATACAAAACAGTTAATAGAGAAACTTGTTGCGGCTGATTCAAGAATTGTGGGAATAAATTTTTCAAAAAATTTTGGACAACCCAGTGGTCTTCTGGCAGGATTTCGTATGGCAAAAGGAAAATACATTATGACATCGGATGATGATGGACAAACGCCAGTTGGTATGGTTTGGGATTTTTATGATAAAATACAAGAAGGATACGATGTTGTTTGTGCCAAATATAAAGAAACAACACAGAAGTCTCGTATTAGGCGTTTAGGTACAGAATTAAATGAATTTATGATGTATCATATGATAGATAAACCCAAAAGTCTCAGATTATCATCCTTTTTTATGGCAAAAAAATTTGTTGTGAAAGAAGTGATAAAATATCAAAATGCATATCCGTATATAGCGGGACTATTATTAAGGACTACAAGCAAAATTGCAAATATAGAAATCAGCCAAAGAGAGAGACGAGAAGGAAATAGCGGTTATACCTTTCAAAAATTGGTGAAGTTATGGCTTAATGGATTTACAGCTTTTTCAGTAAAGCCATTGAGAATAGGAAGTGCTTTGGGATTTGGAAGCTCTATTATTGGCTTTTTTGTTGCAATTATAGCTTTAGTGAGAAAGTTAATGATACCTACTATACAAGTTGGTTATACATCTCAGATAGCAGTGCAATTAATTATCGGCGGACTTATTTTAGGTGTTTTGGGAATCATAGGAGAATATATTGGAAGAATTTATATGTGTATAAATAAAAAACCGCAATACGTTATTGAGAGTATTGTTGGAAAAGAGGAGGAATATGAGAAAAATAGCTGAAAAAATGAGAAAAACCGATTGTGACAAATATAAAAAAATTGTTAAAATCTTTTTAATGTTTTGTATTGGATTTTATCCTTTTATGACCAGTTTTTACGGGATTGATTTAGGAGATACAGGAATTCATATGTTTAATTATGAAAACATTTTTAGTAACCCGGAATTGATTGGTTTTACTTCTTATTTTACTAGTGTAACAGGGTGGATGTGGCTAAATGTATTTCCGGGATTAGGAATATGGGGCCTAAATTTATTAGAAGTTTTCATTGAGATTGTCATGGCAGCAGTCATTTACAAGACCTTTGGACAAGATCTTGGTGAGTTGGAGACATTGTTTGGAATTTTAATTGCTGTTTTGGCGTCTGATACATATCTCAATATTTTTAATTACCATCAATATAATGTTTTATTTTTGGTTTTAATTTTATCATTTCAGTATAAAGCCATTATTAGAGATAAGAAAATATTTAGTGTATTTGCAGGAATATTTTTTACTTTGGTTGTATGCTCTAGGATGGGAAGTGTTACAGCTGTAATAACATGTTTCCTGTATATCTTTTGGTATATGTATGAGAATAAAGAGGTAAAATATCTTTTTAAACATATAGGAGCATTTTTAACAGGAACGTTAGGAATGGGTTTTTTTATGGGAATAGTTCTTACAGTTTCTGGACAAATGAAGTATTTTATTGGAAATATATTCAGATTATCAGGTCTAGCTTCAGCATCAGATGGCGGATATAGCATGAATAATCTTTGGTCTACATTTTTGTTTGGAAATTTAGATGCAATCGCATCTGGATTTATTTTTCTGGCTGCAGGGATTGTATTATTTTTGGGCATTAGTATAATATTTGCCACTCAAAAAGTAGAAATAAAAAGAAAAATCTTTAATATTTTATTTGGAATTGTGATAGTGGGAATTGCAGTATATCAGTTAATTTATGCGTATGATGTCAATGAAGTTCCTAATTGGCCGCAGATGACAACAGGTCCGTCTTTCTTTATAGGATTACTATATGTGATTACATTTTTTACTATTTTTTATCATTTGTATACGAAAAATGGAAATGTCAAAATTGCTTTAATAGGAATATGTGCAGTGATTTTACCATTGTTGACAATTGCAGGGTCTAATACAGGAACTAAACATGTAATATTAGCATTTTGGATTATAGCGCCGTTGTCGGTATCTTCTATTTGTGCGTTGTTGAAAAGAACATCAATCCAGTCTCTAAATGATATAACTTCTCGAATTGGAATTGTTACAAAACGCAGTGCAGTGATGTTGACAATTCTAGTTTTATGTGTATGTAGTGGATATAAGTTCTTTGACATGATATATTCTACTATGAATTTTGACAGTACTGATAGAAGTTCACTGCAATATACGATTAATAGTGATAAATTGAAATTTATGAAAACAACACAGCGAGAAGCAGATGCGGTAAATGGAACATTAGAAGTGGTTTCTGATTTACAAAGCAGAGAAAAAGATGAAAAAGAAAAATTAATGGTTTTTGGGGGGGCTATTCTCCTGTATTCATTAACAGATATGGAGTCCTATGTGCAGCCATGGGTAAGTAATCCTAACTATAGCAATGAGAAATTGGGACAGGATTTATCTAATGCAGAAGAGAAGTCTGAAATCCCGCCGATAGTTGTCTATTGCAGAACAAATAATTATTATGGATTTGAAGATTGGAATTATGAAACTTTGCTTTCTAGTGAATTGTCGAATCAGTATGCTGGAAAAAAGGAATTATTTGCACAGTATTTAGAAGATAGAGAATATTCTGTAGAATATGCGAATGATTATTATGTAGTTATGGCAGCACCGGGAATTGCAAAAACAGATATGAAAGATATTAGAAGTTATATGTTTGAAGAATAGTAAAGAGGAACAGGAAATGTATAATAAGTTTATCAGTGGATTAGAAGGTTCATCGTCTGTGGAATTAATGCTGAAAGCTGAGAAAATGCGTAAAGAGGGAAAAGAGGTAATAAGTCTGGCTGGCGGTGAGCCAGACTTTGATACTCCTGATAGAATAATTAATAAAGCAATACAGTCTTTAAATCAAGGAGAGACTCACTATGCTGTCGGTCAGGGGATTTTTTCTTTGAGAGAGCGCATTGCGGAAAAACTTAGAAATGAAAATAATATTATGTGTACGCCTGAGAATGTTATTGTGACTCCAGGAGGGAAGTATGGTATTTATATGGCGATTGCCTCTCTAATGAACGTAGGAGACGAGGCAATTGTTTTTGCTCCCTCTTGGGTTTCTTATTGTCCAATAATAAGAGCATGTGGAGGAAAGCCAATTATAAGTCATTTGCAATACGATGATAATTATAAGATAAAAGAAGAAAATATTATTCCCTATATTACAGAAAAAACAAAAGTAATTGTAGTAAATTATCCAAACAATCCTACAGGTAGAGTTCTATCAAAAGAGGAGGCAGAATTGCTGAGGGATGTTACGGAAAAATATAATTTGCATATTGTTTCTGATGAAATTTATGAGAAAATCATATATGATGGTAAGAAGAATATTAGTTTGGCTTCTTATTCAAATATAGCAGATCGAGTGGTGACCGTTAATGGATTTTCCAAGTGTGCGGCTATGACTGGATGGAGAATAGGGTATACAGTGGCAAGTGCAGAAATAACGAAAGTTATGTATAAACTATATGTTCATACCATAACCGGACTTAGTCCTTTCATACAAAATGCAGCCATAGAAGTATTCCATTGTGATGAAGAAATTGAAAAAATGAGAACAATATATGAATACAGAAGAAACTATTTTGTAGAAGAATTAAATAAAGTAGAAGGAATAGAATGTAGAAAGCCAGAAGGGGCTTTTTATGCATGGGTACGATTTAAAAGTGAAAAAAATTCAAAAAAAGTATGTGAAAGATTATTGGATAAATATGGAATTATCGGTGTAGATGGACTATCTTATGGAGAACAGCAATATCCATGTGTTCGTTTTTCTTTTGCAAGTGATATGGAAATATTGAGGACAGTAATCAAAAAGATAGGAGAAGTTTAGACATATGAAAAAGAAACGGTTAATACAAAAAAGTATTTGTATTGTTCTTGTTAGTTTATTAAATATTAGTTCGGTTTCTCAAGTGCAGGCATCTGAGAAATCAATAGAAAAAAATGAAGAAAATGTTGACAGTGAATCTGATGAAGCAGCTATTTTAGAGGGACATAGTAACAGTTGGCGTTATCAAGATGGGGAAAGAATTTATTTTGATGAACCTTCTCAGACATGGGGGGCTTTTCAGGCATGGAGTAAGGTTGATGGGCACTATATCAATAATCGTGGCGAGATCATTAAGGGAGCAACAGCAAAAGGTATTGATGTAAGTGAATGGCAGGGAAGCATTGATTGGGAGAAAGTAAAAAATACAGATATTGACTTTGCAATTATAAGGTGTGGATATGGTATGAATCAGACAAACCAAGACGATGATTATTGGAAAAGAAATGCTGATGAATGTACACGATTGGGAATTCCATTCGGAACTTATCTTTATTCGTATGCTGATAGTGTAGAACGGGCAAAAAGTGAAGCACAGCATGTTTTAAGACTTGTTCAAGGGTATGATTTGGAATTTCCTATTTACTATGATTTAGAAGAAAACAGTATACGAAATCATGTCAGCAAAGAAAAAATTGCAGAGATTGCAAAAACATTTTGTGATATTATAGAGGCGGCAGGATATGATGCTGCAATCTATGCCAATACCGATTGGTTTACAAATTATCTTACAGATTCAACGTTTGACAATATGGAAAAGTGGGTAGCACAATATAATAGTGTATGTACTTATAATGGTGAGTATAAAATTTGGCAGTGTGCAGATGCTGGGGTAGTAGATGGTATTAGTGGAAAAGTAGATTTAAATATGTATTTTGGTTCTGAAGAGTTAGTAATCCCATCACCAGTACAAAATCTAAAAGCAAGCGCATATGGCAAAAATAAGGTTAAAATTAGTTGGAACCCTTCAGAGGGGGCAGATGGATATTTAATATATGCACAAAAATATGGCGAGTATAGGTATTGTGGGATGACGACTAAAAAGTCTGAATTTATAGATGTTAAAGCCTTGGATGAAGAGTATAATTACTATTGGGTATTTCCTTATTGTGAGGATTCAAAAGGAAATATGTTTCCGGGAGCATGTGCAAAATATGTATATGCGAAAGGAATTATACCAGCAGTACAGAATTTGAAAGCATCTTCTGTGTTAGATGGAGTAAAACTTACATGGAATCGACAATTTGACGCAGAGGGGTATCTGGTCTATGGAAGGAGAGCCGGTGGACAATATGAATATATTGGAATGACGAGTAATGCAACATCCTTCATAGATACAAAGGCATCAAAAACAATGTATAATTACTATTGGGTTTACCCGTATCACAAAAGTGGGAACACGATGGTAGTGGGCGGTACGCCTAGATATACATATGGCCGTGGCTTATAATAGTATATCCTTCCAATTTCAAGTTATTACCAAAGAAATGGAATTAATGATAGAAGCAGATGAACATTTGTCAGAAGTAGAAAGAAAGTAAGCACTTAATAAAATGGGAGTATGTAAACGCAAAATAGCAAGTACCTGTTCAAAATCATCCAATGTGAGATAATAGAC
>OLSH01000178.1_pt1 | contig 69093 bp, 67 predicted proteins | sample 1643221 | NCBI WGS metagenome assembly OLSH01 (sample SAMEA3136681, study PRJEB25190) | human gut metagenome | biome: human gut; feature: human-associated habitat; material: faeces | place: Austria | collected 2013 | reverse complement strand
ATTCTCAGGAATCATATAGGGAGGTAGCAAAAATGGATATTACAGCAATTATCCTTGCGGCCGTTGTGGTCGGAGGAATTGGTTTGGTCATTGCTATTCTTTTAGGAATCGCTTCTGAGAAGTTCAAGGTTCCGGTAAATGAAAAAGAAGTAGCAGTCCGCGCGGAACTTCCTGGAAATAACTGTGGAGGATGCGGATATGCCGGATGTGACGGACTTGCAAAAGCCATCGCAAACGGTGAGGCGGCAGTAGGTGCTTGTCCTGTAGGCGGGCCTTCGGCTGCAGAAAAGATTGGTGCTATCATGGGTGTGGAAGCCGGTGACTTTGTGAAGCAAGTGGCATTTGTAAAATGTGCGGGAACCTGTGAGAAGGCGTCAAACAAATATGAATACACAGGCCAGATGAGCTGTGTGGAAGCGATGAACGTACCCGGAGAAGGACCGAAAGGCTGCTCTTTTGGATGTATGGGATTCGGAAGCTGCGCCCAGGTCTGCCCTGAGGATGCCATTTCCATTGTCAACGGCATTGCGTATGTTGACAAAGAAGCATGCATCGGCTGTGGAAAATGTACCGATATCTGTCCAAAGGGCTTGATTGAACTGGTTCCTTACGACAAAAAGCATTTAGTACAGTGTAATTCAAAAGACAAAGGAAAAGATGTCATGTCCGTGTGCAAAGCCGGATGTATCGGCTGCGGTCTCTGTGCAAAGGAATGCAAGCTGGGAGCAATCACCGTAGAAAATAACATTGCCCATGTAGATTATGAGAAATGTGTCAACTGCGGTCTTTGTGCAAAGAAGTGTCCGAAGAAGATCATTACTGCATAATAATAGAATCAGAAAAGGCTGTATCTGTGATTCAGATATGGCCTTTTTTTGCACCTTTTTTTATCACGGGCATACACTATTATAACTATTTTTCTGGGGTGGCTTATCATGAAATTTTTAGAGTTGAGGGAGAAGGATGTCATTAACTGCCGGACCGGAGATAAACTGGGATGTGTGATAGATCTGGAATTTGATCCCGGATCAGGGCAGATCTTATGTCTGATCGTTCCGAAGGCTACAAAGGTGCTTTGCTTTGCAAAAGGGGAATTTTATTATATTCCGTATAAAAGAATCGTGAAAATAGGCTGTGATACCGTATTGGTGGATATAATTGAAAAAGAATGTTTGAAGTGATTTAGAAAAAATGATATACTTCCCTTAATGAATGGAAATTTTTGAGGCAGACATGTTCTGCCTCTCACAAAAGAACAAAGTAAACATCCCGGGAGGTAGAAAAGATGAGGTGCCCTTATTGCGGAAGCGAGAATTCCAGAGTTATTGATTCCAGACATTCGGAAGACAATAATTCCATACGCAGAAGAAGACAGTGTGATGACTGCAGCAAGCGTTTTACGACTTATGAAAAGATAGAGACAGAACCGCTGTCAGTGATCAAAAAGGACAAAACCAGGCAGATGTATGACCGCTCCAAGATCAAGGCCGGCATTGTGCAGTCCTGCCATAAGCTGCCCATCTCCATGGGACAGATTGACCAGCTGGTGGATGAGATTGAGACAAAGATCTATAATCTCGGACAGAGAGAAGTGGAGAGTTCTGTCATCGGAGGAATTGTCATGGACAAGCTCAAAGAACTCAACGAAGTGGCATATGTGCGTTTTGCGGCCATATACAGAGAGTTCAAGGATGTGAACACATTTATGAGTGAACTGAAAAAATTGCTCAAATAATTGTAAAAATATAGAATATATGATAAGATAGTACATATTGTAGGTTGTAAGGCTTCCGGAGAGAAGGAGGCTTTATGTTTTGTTCGATGATCAGCGGCATTGTCTCAGGTGCCGCAGGCGTTATCATACAGGTTGAAGTGGAACTTCGGAGCGGTCTCCCATATTTTACTATGGTGGGCCGCCTTTCTAATGAAGCAAAGGAATCCAGGCACAGGGTAGAATCTGCCCTGCGGGCTCTTGGATGCCCGCTTCCGCCCATGAAGGTTACGGTGAACTTATCTCCTGCCGATATCAGAAAGACAGGTACCGCATTCGACCTTCCCATCGCAGCGGCCGTTTTGGCTGGTCTTAACTATATCCCAATTAATAAAGAATTGAAGATCTGTATCCTGGGGGAGCTGGGCCTTGATGGCAGTGTCCACGGGATCCGTCAGTGTCTTCCGATTATACTGGAAGGAAAAAAGCAGGGAATCCGGCGGTTTATGGTACCCTATGACGATATGGAGACGCTTGGACACGTAAAGGATGTGGAACTGGTCCCGGTAAAACATCTGTCTGATGCGGCAGATTTCTTCCGCCGGGGAAAGATCCTTTCTTATGAATATTCAAAGAAACAGAAGAACCTTACAAAAAAAGCCTTTGATTTCTCTGAAATTAAAGGACAGGTGTTCCTAAAAAGAGCTCTGGAGATCGCAGTCACCGGAAGGCACAATATCCTTTTGATCGGTCCTCCCGGGTGCGGCAAAACCATGGCAGTCAATTGTGTTTCTTCTATTATTAATAGTTTGACAGAGGAAGAATACTTAGAGGTACAGTCACTCTACCAGGCAGCTGGAATCTATAGGGATGCGGAGGATTTCTGCCCGCCTTTCAGGATGCCCCATTCCTCTATCTCAAAAGGGGCGCTGATTGGTGGGGGAGCGGTTCCAAAGGTCGGAGAGATCACGCTCAGCCACAAAGGCTGTCTTATATTAGACGAATTATCGCAGTTTGACTCCAAATGTCTGGAAGCTCTGAGACAGCCTTTGGAGGACCGCCAGATTATTTTAAACCGGCTTGGGAGAGACTATACCATGCCGGCAGACTTTTTCTTGATTGCCGACATGAATCCCTGTCCCTGTGGCAACAGCTTCACTCCGGAGGCGTGCCGCTGCAGTATGAGTGAGAAGCGTTCTTATTATCATAAGCTTTCCGGCCCCATCCTGGACCGTTTTGATCTGGTCATTACGGTAAGGCAAGAGGCAAGAACCTCAGATGCTGTTTCGGAGAATTCGGCTTTAGTCAGAGACAGGATCCGGAATTCTGTGGCTGAGGAGCAGAAGGAACTTTTGGGCACGCCGTATGCATACTATAGTCAGGTGAAAGCGGAGGATTTGAAAAAAATCTGTCCTTTAAATTCAAAATGCAGACAGATTTTGAGAGAAGAACAGAACAAACATCATATTTCTATGCGTGGTGTTCATAAGATGATGAGAATAGCAAAAACCATCGCCAGGATGGAGCATAAAAGCAGGATTGAGGAGGCACATCTCATCGAAGCACTGTCCTTGAGAAATATGGAGTTTTTATCGGAGGTGGCTGGGTGTGAATGAGAAACTTTCTTGGTTTTGGTTTACATCCCTTCTGGAGATGAACCGGAAAACACAGGGGGAGATCCTTTCCGTGGCAGTCCATCCGGAGGAACTTCGGAAACTCAGCGGAGAAACAGCAATGACCCTTCTCTCAAAGAGACAGTACCAGTTGTTTCTTAAGACCAGGGAGGAGTCATATATATGTAGAAGATATGACAGATTAAAAGAGCAGAATGCAGATTATATTATATGGAAAGAACCGGATTATCCGGAAAGGCTAAGGCAGATTTATGACTACCCTTTCGGTATTTTCAGAAAAGGCCGGCCGGTCGATTCAAGCCTTTCCATTGCCATGGTTGGAGCCAGATCCTGTACCCTGTACGGAAGGGAAATGGCAGAGTATATGGCGGGGGAACTGTCAAAAAGGGGTGTACTCATCGTCAGCGGTATGGCCAGGGGGATCGACGGTGCGTCCCATAGTGGTGCACTGCAGGGTAAGGGAACAACGGCGGGTGTCTTAGGCTGCGGTATCGACCAGGTTTACCCAAAAGAACACCGAAAACTGTACCAGCAGGTGCAGGAGAGGGGAGTCATCTACTCTGAGTATGGGCTGGGTGTGGAGCCGTTTTCATTTCTTTTTCCGCAGAGAAACAGGATCATCAGCGGCCTGGCTGACGGTATCTTAGTGGTGGAGGCCAGGGAGAGAAGCGGATCTCTGATCACAGCAGACTGCGGATTGGACCAGAACAAAGAAATTTTTGCTATTCCGGGCAATGTGACAAGTTCTGCATCCAAGGGCTGTCATCACCTGATCCAGCAAGGCGCCAAGCTGGTTTCCGCTCCGGAAGATATTCTGAATGAATTTCCAAAATTCAGAGATATTTCACATAATGTCTGTCAATTTGATAAAAATTCACTTGCTAGAGGTGAAAAAATGGTGTATGATGTTTTGAGTTTGGAACCCAAATGTCTGGAACAGATAGCCCAGGAGTCAAAACTGCCGATTCCGGAGGCAGTGACATCTTTGTATTATTTAGAACGGCAGGGGTTGGCAGAAGAAATACTGAAAAATTATTACATAATAAAATATAATTAAGAGGTGCAAAAATGCCAAAATACTTAGTAATTGTAGAATCACCAGCGAAAGCAAAGACGATCAATAAATTTTTAGGGAAAAATTATACAGTCATTGCGTCCAACGGTCACGTGAGGGATCTCCCGAAGAGTACCATGGGAATCGATCTGGAACATAATTTTGAACCAAAATATATCACGATCCGCGGCAAGGGAGAAGTATTGGCAGCATTGCGGAAAGAAGTAAAAAAGGCTGATAAAGTTTATCTCGCAACTGACCCCGACCGGGAAGGGGAAGCCATCTCATGGCATTTGTATTATGCCCTGAAGCTGGAGAATAAGAAATGCAGCCGTATTACATTTAATGAGATCACCAAGAATGCAGTCAAGGAATCCTTAAAGCACGCCAGGGAGATCGATATGGATCTGGTGGATGCCCAGCAGGCGAGACGTGTCCTGGACCGGATCGTGGGATATAAGATCAGCCCTCTTTTGTGGGCAAAGATCAAGAGAGGGTTAAGTGCGGGCCGTGTACAGTCTGTGGCGCTTAGGCTGATCTGTGACCGGGAAGAAGAGATCAACGCATTTATACCAGAAGAATACTGGTCGCTGGACGCTTTTTTGAATGTGAAGGGAAGCAAAAAGCCTCTGGAAGCAAAGTTTGCAGGTGATAAAGACGGAAAGATTGAGATCAAAAATGAAGAACAGCTGAACGAGATCCTCTCCAAGCTTGAGGGGGCAAAGTTTAAAGTTGACAATGTGAAAGTTGGAGAGCGTATCAAGAAAGCACCTCTCCCGTTTACAACAAGTACCATGCAGCAGGATGCGTCCAGCAAGCTGAATTTTCCTACAGCTAAGACCATGAGGATTGCCCAGCAGCTGTATGAGGGTGTGGACATCAAAGGGAAAGGCACTGTCGGACTGATTACCTACCTGCGTACAGACTCCACAAGGATTTCTGAAGAAGCAGACAAAAATGCCAGAGAGTTCATTTCCGAAACCTACGGAAGTGATTTTGTGGGAAACGGACAAGTTGCGAAGAAAGACAACAAAAATGTGCAGGATGCCCATGAAGCCATCCGCCCTACTTACATCGAAAACACCCCGGCCAGCTTAAAAGAACAGCTTTCCAGAGACCAGTTCCGTCTATACCAGCTGATCTGGAACCGGTTCATGGCCAGCCGAATGAGTGCAGCGAAGTATGAGACTACATCGGTAAAGATCGACGCCAACGGATACAGATTTAACGCTTCAGCATCAAAGATTGTTTTTGACGGATTTTTGACCGTTTATAACATTGACAATGAAAAATCAAAAGGAAATGTCATGCTGAAAAGCATTGATACTTCCACGGAGCTGAAATTAAAAGAGTTTGATCACAAACAGCATTTCACCCAGCCGCCGGCACACTATACAGAAGCTACACTGGTGCGTACGTTGGAGGAACAGGGAATCGGGCGTCCGAGTACCTATGCGCCGACCATATCTACCATCATCGCCAGAAGGTACGTGGTAAAAGAGAAAAAGAATCTCTATGTGACCGAGCTGGGAGAAGCAGTCAACACCATGATGAAAAAGGCATTTCCGTCTATCGTGGATGTACATTTTACCGCAACAATGGAAGCGCTGCTGGATATGGTAGAGGAAGGAAAAGTCCACTGGAAATCAGTAGTGGAAAACTTCTACCCTGATCTGAAGGAAGCGGTTGAGGCTGCGGAAAAAGAACTGGAACAGGTGACTATAGAAGATGAGGTGACGGATGTGCTGTGCGACCAGTGCGGAAGAAACATGGTCGTCAAGTACGGGCCGTACGGTAAATTTCTCGCCTGTCCGGGATTCCCGGACTGCAGGAATACAAAACCTCACTTTGAGAAGATCGGAGTTCCTTGTCCGCTGTGCGGAAAAGAAGTCGTCCTGAAGAAAACAAAGAAAGGCCGGAAGTACTATGGCTGTGAAGACAATCCAGAATGCGAATTCATGTCATGGCAGAAACCTTCTACTGTCAAATGTGAACGCTGCGGCAAATACATGGTAGAGAAAGGTAAAAAACTGGTTTGTTCAGACGAACACTGCGGATATGTCTGTGATCTGCCGAAGGAGGAAGAAGTTACAGAATAATAAGGAGTAGCTATGAGTGTACAATTATTAGATAAAACCAGGAAGATCAATAAATTACTGCATAACAACAACTCGCAAAAAGTTGTATTTAATGACATCTGCCAGGTATTGATGGAAGTCATGGATTCTAATGTGATCGTTATCAGCAAAAAGGGTAAGATACTAGGCATACAGAATTCAGACGAGATCGAGTCCATCCAGGAGATGATCAGCGGCAAGATCGGAGATTACATTGACACAGATTTGAACGAGAGGCTTTTGACCATCTTATCCACCAAAGAAAATGTCAATCTTCAGACTCTTGGCTTTGAAAGTGACATTCACCACTACTGCGGGATCATTTCCCCGATCGACATTGCGGGAGAGAGATTCGGCACTCTGTTTATGTACCGGGTGGAAGACGATTATACCATCGATGACATTATCCTTGCAGAATACGGAACCACAGTCGTGGGACTGGAAATGATGCGTTCCGTCAGTGAAGAAATGGAAAGTGAACGCAGAAAACGGAGCATCATTGAGTCCGCGTTCCGGACCCTCTCATTTACCGAGCTGGAAGCTGTCCATCATATCTTTGATGAACTGAGCGGAAGTGAGGGGATTCTGGTCGCCAGCAAGATTGCCGACAGGTTTGGGATCACCCGGTCTGTCATCGTCAATGCGCTGCGGAAACTGGAGAGCGCAGGGGTGATCGAATCCCGCTCTTCCGGTATGAAGGGAACATACATCAAAGTGGTAAATGACCTGATTTTTGACGAATTAAACAGATCCGGGCGTATCTAAGCTGAAATTGCGAAGTTTTTCTTGCAATCAATAAAACAGATGTGCTATACTGTCAAAGGTAAAAATAAACACGCCGTTGGAATTCCGGTAGGTGCCGAAAGGTTTGCCGGGGTAATGACAATGGTGGAAGCATAACCAAAGGAGATTTTTTATGAGCGTTATTTCAATGAAACAGTTATTAGAAGCAGGTGTTCATTTCGGACATCAGACCAGAAGATGGAATCCTAAAATGGCTCCGTATATCTACACAGAGCGTAACGGAATCCACATCATCGACCTTCAGAAATCCGTAGGAATGGTTGACGACGCATACAACGCAGTAAAAGAATGTGTTGCAGAAGGCGGAAAGATCTTATTCGTAGGAACAAAAAAACAGGCTCAGGATTCTATCCAGACGGAAGCAGACCGCTGCGGAATGTTCTATGTAAACCAGAGATGGTTAGGTGGAATGCTTACAAACTTCAAGACAATCAGAAGCCGTATCGATCGTTTAAAGAAGATCAAAAAGATGGAAGAAGACGGAACATTTGAAGTTCTTCCGAAGAAAGAAGTATTAGAATTAAGAAAAGAAATGGACAAATTACAGAAGAACTTAGGCGGAATCGAAGAAATGAACGACATTCCGGATATGATCTTCATTGTAGATCCTAAAAAAGAGAATATCTGTGTTCAGGAAGCACATGCATTGGGAATTCCTCTTGTAGGTATTGCTGATACAAACAGTGACCCGGAAGATTTAGATTATATCATTCCTGGAAACGATGATGCGATCCGTGCAGTGAAGTTGATCACATCCGCAATGGCTGATGCTGTTGTAGAAGCAAACCAGGGAATGGATGCTGCTGATGTGGAAGCAGAAGAGGAAGCTGCAGAAGAATAAGATTTAGATCTCAGTGATAATTTTTATTTGGAGGAGAAATCATGGCTATTACAGCAGGAATGGTAAAAGAATTAAGAGAAATGACCGGAGCGGGAATGATGGACTGTAAAAAGGCATTAAACGCTACCGACGGAAATATGGAAGCAGCTGTTGAGCACTTAAGAGAACAGGGACTTGCAAAGGCTGAAAAGAAAGCAGGACGTGTTGCGGCTGAGGGATTGGTTGCCACAAAACTTTCCGATGACGGAAAGAAAGCTGCCATCGTGGAAGTAAACTCTGAGACAGACTTCGTAGCTAAGAACGAGCAGTTCCAGGCTTATGTTGCAGAAGTGGCAGAGCAGGCACTCACAACAGATGCAGCAGATATCGACGCTTTTCTTGCAGAGGAATCCAAAGCAGAAGCAGGAAAAACTGTGAAAGAAGTATTAGACGGCAAGATCGCCATCATCGGTGAGAACTTAAACATCCGTAGATTCGCACAGATGGACGCAGCAGAAGGTTTTGTTGCCTCTTACATCCATGCAGGCGGAAAGATCGGTGTATTGGTTGAAGTTGAGACAGATGTTATCAACGACGAGATCAAAGAAATGGGTAAAAATGTAGCTATGCAGGTAGCTGCTATCATGCCGAAATATACAAGCAGAGATGAAGTTTCTAAAGATTATATCGATCATGAGACTGAAATCTTAAAAGCTCAGGCAAAGAATGAAAATCCGGACAAGCCGGACAACATCATCGAAAAGATGATCATCGGTCGTCTGAACAAAGAATTAAAAGAAGTTTGTCTGTTAGACCAGGCTTATGTAAAAGCTGAAGACGGAAAACAGTCCGTAGGCAAATATGTAGAAGAAGTAGCAAAAGCGAATTCTGCAAAGATTACGGTCAAAGGATTCATCCGTTTCGAAACAGGCGAAGGAATCGAAAAGAAAGAAGAAAACTTTGCTGAAGAAGTGGCAAAGCAGATGGGAAACTAATCCGTTATTGATTGGATTACCATTTAAAGGGTCGTTGTGAAAACAACGATCCTTTTATATTACCTATTGTAAACAGAATGTCTTGACAGCATCAATCCTTTTAAGTTAGAGTTTATTTGAAACAAGGATTTTTTAGTAGTGCAGGGAGGATTATAATATGCAAAATTTCTTTGAGTCATTAATATGTGAAGGTAAAAGTACGACACTGCCTGAAGAATTTAATTATTTTGAAAAGCTTATCGGCAGTTGGAACATAGACTATGTTGACAGTAACAATGCTAGTGTGATAAAAGGCGAATGGCATTTTTCATGGGTTCTTGAGGGAATGGCAATACAGGATGTTATTATTCTGCCAGATTATGAATACGGAACATCTCTTCGCATCTATAATCCTGATACACATGCATGGGATGTCGCTTATGGGTACACGGGAAATATAATTCGGCTCGAAGCAAGAAAACAAGATGATATGATCGTTCTTACCTACATTAATGATGAAAGAAGAAAGTGGGTTTTTACCAAGATTGAGGATCAACACTTCTATTGGAAGAATGTCACTGTAAAAGATGATGGTAAATGGCACATAAATGCCGAGATATATGCAGAGCGCATTTGAGCACTGCGGAAAATGTGAAAAACTCCCTTGCGATAAATTTGAACTGACCCCCAATCGTTAGACCTAAAAATCTAACGGTTGGAGGTCAGTTTTTTGTTCTTAAAAAAGTCAAAAGCCTGTGATTTCTTCGACCCCATCAACGCCGATTTCCAAAAGGGTCTGTTTTGCCGAAGCAAAATTATTCTGAAACAGAGTCTGGAACGTTTCGGAAAGCTTTTCGTAGTCTGCACAGGCACAGCTTTTTTTGATAGATGCGGAAATCTCTGGCCACCCGGCAACGGACTCCGCACCAGTTTCTTCCAATCGCAGGATGCTACCTTTTAATAACAGGAGTGTAAGTTTGCTGTAAATCTCCCGTATAGCAGCCAAAGGACTGTATCTGATTACTGCCTGCAGTCCGACACTGACCGTTTGAACCAGAGACTTCTTTTCTTGGGTTATGGATGCGGCTTTGGAAAGTTCCTGTAATGTTTGATGCGGGATATGTGGGAGTGCTGAAAGCATAACCGGTCTGCTGATGATCGCCAGAATCTGCAGGGCTTCTAAAAAATCTCTCATATTATCATCCAGAGTCAGGTCCTTTAGTTTGTATGGGATCTCAGGACCGCCCCGGGAAACAACAAAAGTTCCGACGCCGTTGACGGTTTCTGTGACACCTAATTTATTCAGAAGAGCGATGGTGCGCCGGACAGTTATCGCAGAAATATGATAAATCTCTGCTAAAACATGCCCGTTTGGAAGGCGAGAACCAACAGGATAGACTCCTTGGTTGATTTTACAGAGTATTTCGATCGCAACCACATCACAGTAGCGGGTACGTCCTTTACGGGGTTCCCAGCTGAAAGGTTCCTGTTCTATAGAAGATGTATCGCATTCTATAAGATAATCTTTTATGGCATCAAAAAATGTGCTGCTTAATCCCTCAAGCTTTTCTTGAAGAGCAGAGACGGAGTCCGGGTGTTGATCCTGGATACAGTGTGCATATTCTGAAGCGATATGCTGTAAAAAGGAATCACCTTTTTCTTTTCCATATTTCAAAGATAAAATATCCAGGAATGCACTCTCAGAAAACGAACTGATATCATAATAGAGACTGAGTACGGTCTTGTTGCCAAACAGGTGCAAGGAACGGTCAAACTGCTGATAGAGACTGAGACCTGCATGCTGTCCCTGGGCAATTTTTCTTAACCAGAGGGAAGGAAGCGTTTTTTTAAAATGCTGAAGGTTGTAAGTACTGAGTGCAGGAGAGATCAGCTCTAAACTCTGGCATAAATCCAATAGTGATTTTATGTGCCGTTTAAATACGTCGCTTTCTAGATAATTTCCATAGGGTTTCTTTAGGACTGCTGTGGCACTTCCGCGGTGAAGTTTTATCTGTCCATTCTGTTCAAGCATTTTGAGTGCTCTCTGGGCAGGACAGTAAGAGACATGGAACCGGTCAGCAATCTCCTTTGCGGAGGGGAAGCGTTCCCCGTTATCGTAAAAACCCATCTGTATCTTACCCGAGAGATTACGGTAAATGATCTGTTCCTGACTGTGGTAATTAGACATATCCTGATTCCTTTCTCGCTGATCCGATTCGTACATAATTATGCTGTTATTATCATATCATAGATTATTTTGTACAGGATGATATTTTACCTGAACAAAGCAATATATGATATAATATGAACAAGGTCGGTGTATTCGTATTATTTGATGTAAGGGGGAAACGAAAATGACAAACAAAGAAAAGTTCGATTGTCTTACAACTGGTGGGGCCCCTATGGATTCGTCAGAAGTAATGATTTTTGAATGGGATATAGAACAAGACAGGATTACGTGTTCACAGAGTGATGGAGTGCAGGTCCATTCCATGGACATACATTTTGACGTGGACAGGACGTTCGATACATCTATCCGCATTCATCCGGATGATATTCCGGTTCTGGCTGAATTCAGGGACCGGGTAAGGCAGGGAGATCTTTATTCTGTGTCGGAATTCCGTTGCAAAAATTCTGAGGAGAACTATACATGGTGCAGGATATATGCTATTACCCAGTATGACAGTCATAAAAAACCAGTAAAGGCAGTCGGAACATTCTGGAATATTCAGGAAGAAAAGCTTAGGATCCAGAAATTACGGCACAGGGCTGAAAAAGATGCCTTGACAGGAGTTTATAACCGGAAGGAGACAGAAGAGCGGGTAAAGAAGTATCTTGAGGAATACCCGGAAGAGCAGTGTGCCCTGTTTATGATCGACACGGATAACTTTAAACAGATCAACGACACAAAGGGACATATGCTGGGAGATGTGGTCCTCATGGAAATGGCTTCCGGTATGAAAAAGCTGATGCGAAAAAGTGATATTGTAGGACGGATCGGAGGAGATGAATTTACGGTCTTCATGAAGAATATCCCTTCACCGCACACCGCTGAAAATAAGGCGGGAGAGCTGTCAAAAATGTTTGCGCATCTATTTGCGCATGAAAAACAGGCAGTTCAGGTGACCTGCAGCATCGGGGTAGCTCTTTACCCAAGGGATGGTAAGGATTTTAATTCCTTATACCAATGTGCCGATCGCGCACTTTATCAGGCGAAGAAGCAGGGGAAGAACAGGTACGTGCTGTATAACAGCGCTGAATCTCTTTACGTGGAAAAGACAGGATATTCTTCCTTGGGGACAGCGATCGATTCGGAGAAGCAGTTTTCCGACGGGCCGGACAATCTGGCCCGTTATGTGTTCCGGATTTTATATGATATGGAGGACTTTGACCAGGCTGTCCAGATGATTCTTGAAATTGTAGGAAAACAGTTTGATGTGAGCCGCGCTTATATTTTTGAAAGCAGTGAGGATGGAGAGTACTGTTCCAATACATATGAATGGTGTAATAAAGGGATAACCTCGGAAAAAGAGAAATTGCAGAATGTCTCATACAGCCAATTTGGAGATTATAAAAAACTGTTTGCGGATCATTCTGTTTTTTACTGCCGGGATACTCATACATTACAGCAGGAACAGAAGGAAATATTTGAGGAACAGGGGATTTACTCTACGCTTCAGTGTGGCTTTTGGAGTGGAAATATATTCAGCGGATTTGTGGGGTTCGATGAGTGCACAGGTGTCCGTCTGTGGACGAAAGATGAGGTCAATGCCCTGTCACTCATCTCGCAGATACTGACTACCTTTCTGCAAAGGAAAAAAATCTTGGAGCGGAACAAAAGAATAGAACAGGAACTGATATTTGTAAGAGAAGCAGGATTTCCTGTAAACTGTGATGACGAGGATTACCATGTTGCAGCAGAGAAGAGTATTGTAAACTGTATCCATTGTCTTACTTCTTCAGAATATCTGGAAGATTCTATTGAGTATGTACTGGAGATCGTCAGGGATTATTACCAGTCAGACCGTGTCTACATTATTGAGACAGAAGAGGAACGGGGTGTTGCCAGTAACACATATGAGATCTGCGGCAGAGGAGTAGAACCCCAGATGGCATTTCTACAGGATATTCCCATTGAAACGATTGCTTTCTGGCTGAAAGGATTTGAGACAAGGGATTATATCAAGGTAGATGATGTTGAGACACTGAGGGAAGACCGGAGACTGGAGTATGAGATATTAAAAGAACAGGGGATTCAGAGTCTGCTTGCCATTCCTTTGTATGTCCAAGGAACGATAAAAGGTTTTCTTGGGATCGATGATCCAAAAAGATATAAAGGGAACATCCGTTATCTGAAAGAGCTATCTTATTTTTTGGAAAATGAAATATCCAAAAACGCATTGAATCGAAAGCTGGAACAGATGAGCTACCAGGATTCCATGACCGGGTTGGAAAACCGGAACAGCTATACACAATACTGCGAGGACTTTGCGGAAAAAAGACCGGTCCCTGTAGGGGTCATCTTTATGGACATCAACGGGCTGAAGATTATGAATGACGATAAAGGCCATGTCTATGGGGATCTGCTGATCACGTATATTGCAGACAAAATGAAACAGTTCTTTCCAGAGAGTAGGAAATTCCGTTTCAGTGGAGATGAGTTTTTGATCGTAACAGAAATGATAGAATACGATAACTTCACAGCAAAACTCAGTGCTATGGAAAAAAGCCTGTCTGAGGACGGCCGGTGCATTGTATCGGTCGGAACATCCTGGAGCGATGTACAGGCGGATTTACCGGAGCTGGTCAATAAAGCGGACCGGCTCATGACGATTAATAAGCAAGAGTATTATAGGAGAAATAAGAATATTGCCGCAGAGAAAGTACCGCTGTTAAAGGAATTGATGGAATCTATTGTCAATAAGGAGTTTGTGATATATCTGCAGCCCAAGTATCATGTGAAAACAGGTGACATAAACAGTGCTGAAGTGCTGATCCGCTACAAGGAAAAAGACGGCTGTATCGTATCGCCGTTTAAATTCGTTCCTCTGTTGGAAAGTGTGGGGCTGATCTCTCACATTGATTTCTTTGTCATGGAAGAAGCGTGCAGACTGCTTACCAAGTGGAAAGATACCAGTCTGTCTGATATGAAACTTGCATTGAATTTTTCCAGAATTACCTTATTTGAGGATCACTTTTTCGATAAGTTTTGTGAGATTTTCCAAAGATATAATCTCAGACCGGCCCAGCTTGAGCTGGAGATTACAGAGACCCAGGAGACCTTGAACAAAAAACAGATGGCCCGTCTTCTTGAGCAGCTCAAACGTTATGGATTTTGTGTTGTTTTAGATGACTTTGGAGTAGAATACTCTTCCTATGAATTTTTGATGATGGCCAATTTTGATGTACTGAAGATTGATAAAGGAATTGTACAAAAATATCAAAAATCGGATAAGGGAGATATTTTGGTAGAACATATCGTCGAAATGAGTCATGCCATCGGAATCCAGTGCTGTGCAGAAGGAGTGGAGACAGACGAACAATTTGAGTTTATGAAACAGGCCGGCTGTGATTATATCCAGGGATATCTGATCGACAAACCTGCCGTGGCAGAACAGTTTGAGGCGAAATACATGAAATAGCAGTCACAAAGCCGTAGATAAAGTATGATTTCTGATGTCATCAGATTGTGTAAATCTGTTGTAAACAGAAGTGCGCTTTGGTATAATCAGGATATATAATATGAGCAAGGTAGGGGTTATACTTGAGAGAAATTGCCTCATTGAAGGAGAATATGATGATAGATCAGAATACGGAGCAGAAAGCAGAATACTTTAAATGGATGCTGGATGAATATGTGGGAAATGTTTATATAGCGGATATTCATACATATGAGCTTCTATACCTCAATAAGTCTTCCTGCAATACTTTGGGCCTTTCGGCTGAGCAGTTGATAGGCAGGAAATGTTATAAAGCCATTCAGGGCAGGACGTCTCCCTGTCCTTTCTGCAACAATGATTGTCTCACGGAAAATGAGTTCTATGAGTGGGAATTTTACAATCCGGTTTTAAAGCGCTCATTTCTGATAAAAGACCGAATGATCGATTGGGAGGGACACAGGGCGCGGCTTGAGTTGTCCAACGACAATCTGAGTCCAGAATACAAATTGGAAAAAAGAGAAAGGGAGAGAGAAGCTATCATACGGACGATTCCTGGGGGCTTTGCCCGCGTGGATGCCAGGGATTTAAGGACTGTGATCTGGTATGGCGGGGGATTTCTGCAGATGATTGGCTACACCAAAGAACAGTTTGAACATGAGCTTCATTCTAAATGTGATTATGTACACCCGGATGACATAGAGCGTGCGGTGGAGATTATGGAGAACTCCAGGAGGACCGGTGAAGATACAGCGGCAGAGGGACGCATTGTGACCAGAGACGGAAAGATCAAAATCCTTACGATGACCTTTAGTTTTGTCAGTGCTAAGGACAGCTGGGATGGAAAAGATTCTTTCTACAGTCTTGGAATTGATATCACAAAGGAGAGGGAAGAACAGGAGCGTCAGAAAACTGCGTTGCAGGACGCATATCAGACAGCACGGGTGGCAAATGCAGCCAAGACAAATTTTCTCTCATCTATGTCCCATGATATCAGGACTCCGATGAACGCCATTATGGGTATGGCAGCAATTGCGCAGGTGAATCTGGAACATCCGGACAAAATACGGGACTGTCTGGATAAGATCAACACTTCCAGCAGGCATCTGCTCGGCCTCATCAATGAGGTATTGGATATGTCTAAAATTGAGAGCGGAAAGGTAAACATTTCATTGGAACAGATCAGTCTGCCGGAAATGATCGATGCAGTTATGGATATGTGCCTGCCGTTAATTAATGGAAAACATCAACAGTTCCAGATGAGCATCGGCCATGTGATCCATGAAAATGTGATCGCAGACGGCGACCGCCTCCGTCAGGTTTTGATGAATCTACTCTCCAATGCTGTGAAATATACTCCTGAGGGCGGAACGATCACACTGCGGATCAACGAGCTGTATTCACCGAATCCAAGAAAAAGCCAGTATGAGTTTATCTGTATTGACACCGGGATCGGAATATCCCAGGAATTCCTGCCGCACATTTTTGAACCATTCTCCAGGGCTGAGGACTCCAAGATCAGTAAAATCCAGGGCACAGGGCTGGGAATGGCGATTACAGACAATATTGTCCGGATGATGAACGGTACGATCTGTGTGGAGAGCGAGATTGGCGCAGGAAGTAAGTTCACGGTATCTGTTCCGCTTGAAGTTTGCGGGGAAGAGGAATCCAATACTGAAGAATTATCCGGCCGGCCGGTACTGGTCGTGGATGATGACCAGATGACATGTGAAAATGCCGCTGCACTTTTGATTGAATTAGGTATGCGGGGAGAATGGGTGCTGTCAGGGAAAGAAGCGGTTGAAAGGGTTATAGAAGCACATAACGTGGAAGATGATTATTTTGCCGTGATTCTGGACTGGAAAATGCCAGAGATGGATGGGCTGGAAGCCACAAAAGCCATTCGGAAAAGCTTAGGAGGAAAAGTGCCGATCATTGTCATCTCTGCCTATGATTATTCTGAAATCGAAGAACAGTTTCTAGAGGCGGGAGCTGATGCATTTATCACAAAGCCCCTTTTTAAGTCAAAGATCCTGCAGGTCCTTCAACTGTTTGTCTCTGCGGTCAAAGAAGAGGATACAGAAGACAACGAGAAGGAAAAACAGTCAGGAATAGAAGGGAAGAGAGTACTGTTGGTTGAGGATAACGATATCAACAGAGAAATTGTCATAGAGCTTCTTGAGATGAACCATGTACATGTGGATTCCGCTGGAAATGGACTGCTTGGCAAAGAAGCGTTTGAGGCATCTGCGCCGGGTGACTATTGCGCCATCCTGATGGATATTCAGATGCCGGTCATGAACGGATATGACGCCACAGCTGCCATACGCAGTCTGGATAGAGCCGATGCGCATGAAATCCCAATTATAGCATTGACGGCAAATGCGTTCACTGCTGATGCGGCAAAGGGTTATAGTGCAGGGATGAATGATTATCTTGCAAAACCTGTGGAAATTGAGCGTCTATTGAATGTGCTGAAAAAGTGGATAGATTAGAATTCAGCACAGAGTTTCATATGCAATACTGCCGGATGGCAGGCCTATATGGGCCTGTCATCTTTTCAAATAAGATATCATTAAAACCAAATCTAAACCAAGATATGTTGTGCTAAGTCTGCAATTTGAGCAGACAGGGAATCAGCTGATGGTTCCTCACGGTATTAACCTCCCGCAGTTCAAGATATTGAAATAACTCTGCCAATCATCGCTACGGACAGTGAAAATGTAAGTCCGAAATTGTATAACCTTTTTATTTCCTGTATAATATCAATATCAACCTAATTTAAAGTTATCCTAATTGCGAGGTGTCCATATGACCATTCATACCGATCTAAATAAATATTTTGAAATCATCGGCCTGCTGTATTGCTGTGCCCATCCTGAGTTTGAAGAAAAAGAATCGTGGGAAAAGGCTGCAAAAGATTATAATATCAATGCGGAGGAACTGTATAAAAAGGTCAGCCCGGTTTTGAAAAGATATGTTTCAACATTCAAAAGGGGCATGTTTAAAGGGAACGAAGAGGATTATAATTTCTTTTTTTCAGATGATGACGATGAATTTGTCTTACTTATTCAGTTTGTCTGCGCAAATCATCCAGAGTGGTTTGAACATCCATTAGATTCTGTTGGGGAAAAAGAAATCATGACTGCGTTTGCCAAAATGCTGGCAGAGGATACAGGCTGCGGCTTTGGTAAAACAACCGGGGAGCTGGTTCGCCTTCTGAAGCAGACAGGGTTCTCGTCAACTACATGCTGGAAGCTTATGGTGTTTCTGCAGTCACCCAAAGAACACATCCAAAAACTTTCCGATATGATAGGCTGCAATAAAAAGGCATATGAGGATGCGCTGGCAGCAGTCCGGGCACCATTAAAAAAGCTGCTGGAGGCATTTCCTAAAGGAAAGCGTATCTGTGAAAAGATCCACGAAGGCTCTGTATTGACGCCCACGCTGATCTATGCGGCATCAGAACTCATAGATATGGATGAGGCCTCCGCAAGTTCCTATATTGGAGTTTATACGGATGAAGTTTATAAGATGCTGGAACAGGAAAGATCCTCGCAGGAAAAGCTTCTGCCGATCCTTAAAGCATTAAGTGACCACAGCAAATTTGATATTCTGCTGTCTCTGATGAAGACTCCCAAATATAATCTGGAGTTAGCAGAAGAATTAAATTTATCGGCTGCAACGGTCTCCCACCACATGAATGTACTGCTTGGGCACCGGCTAGTTGATGTTGAAAAGAGAGATGGGCGTGTCTACTACACATTCTCGAAAGAGACCGTAAAGAAGGTTATTCAAAAGCTGCAGTCTATGTTCTCCATCGATTAAAAAAGAAGCAAGGCAAGGGTCTTGCTTCTTTTTTAATATTTGACTTATATCTAATATAAATATATACTATTAGATGAAGAACTGATCTAATGTGCTATTATATTTTTTGACATTAAATTAGATAGTTATCTAACGAATTTGAATGATATGGAGGGGAAATGAAAAATTTATTTTCAAAAAACTTTACATTACTTATTATCGGCCAGGCGGCATCGCTGTTTGGCAACTGTATTTTGGATTTTGCTTTGTCTATGTATGTTTTGGATTTGACGGGGTCAGCTGCGGCGTTTGCAGGCTTTCTGATGATCGCTATGATACCTACGATTATTTTATCACCATTGGGCGGTGTTCTTGCGGATCGTGTCAATAGACGCAATATCATGGTATTCCTGGACCTTTCATCAGGTATTGTGGTTTTGTCAGCAGCATTTACCATTGCCAGGGGAGATCAGCTTGTGATCATCGGAACCGTTCTTTTTATCTTATCTGTTTTGGGAGCATTTGAATCACCGACCGTGCAGGCCTGTGTACCACAAATGCAGAGCGGCAGCAACATCATCCGGGGGAATGCGGTGGTGAGCCAGATCAACGCTGTCTCTACACTGATTGGTCCTTTTGTGGGGAGTATACTCTATACAGTGTTTGGATTGGAACTTGTAATGTATGTGGGAGGGATTTGTTTTATGGCGACAGCAGCCCTTGAATATTTTATAAGATTAGAACATCATCCTGCCCAGCGGAGCGGCACGGTTCTGAAGACTGTGATGGACGACCTGGCAGGCAGTACACATTTTATCTGCAGGAAGAAGCCATCTATTCTCAAATTATTATTTCTTGTGACACTGATCTCCTTTTTTATACAGGGAGCCGCGACAGTAGGTTTTCCGTTCCTTGTACGGAATGTGCTTGGCTTAAATGCAAATTTTTACGGCGCAGCGGAAAGTATTCTTGGATTTGCCAGTATTGCAGGCGGCATCCTGGCCGGTCTGATGGTCACGAAATTTAGTATCAGGAAGCTGAATCTTCCCATCTTCGGGTTAGGATTGTTTTTGCTTCCCATAGGCCTATTATTTTTGTTTTCGATTCATACATATGCAAGATATATTGCACTGGTGGTTTTCTTCTCTTTTATTCAGATTTCCGCCTGTATCTTTTCTATCTTCGGTTTATCCATCATCCAGCAGATGACCCCCGAACACATGATAGGAAAAGTGATGGCTTACACTGCAACGATCACTCTGTGTGCCCAGCCGCTGAGCCAGATGATCTATGGTATTTTGTTTGACTATTTTTCTGCGGCTGTCTATATTGTTGTGCTGCCTACCGGATTTATATTGTGTGTCATTGGTCTTGCAGTCAAGGGATTTTTTCTGAAATTGGCAGAAGAAACATCAATAAATCGTACACCTGACATCAGCTGATTCTGGAACAAAGTCAAAATATCACAAGAAAGGCAAAGTTTTTTGACTTCGCCTTTCCGTCAGATATTATAAGAATTTTCACTCATTTGAATCCTGCAGGCAATCCTCAAGCTGGCAGGATACTGTTTGAAGCTTTGACTGGAGTACGACTTCAAGCCTGGTGGCAGACCCGATTAAACGTGTTACTGCACTATTAAGATGAAAAAGCTGAGTACTTGTTACATCTTCCATGCCGGCACTGATCCTGAACAAGATAAAATCCATTTTGTTATTCTGGCGGCAGTCATAATGCCGGTTCCTGGATCGCAAATCTTAATGAGGACTATATTGTATTTACTTGACAATATCAACTAAATGGAATATAGTTGACTTAATCAAGTAAAAGGAGGGGTTGTAATGGACTCGTTTGCTTTCTATATATCGGTTCTCCGAAAGAAATTTACTCAATACTGTTCTGGCAGACTAGCCGAGATGAATGTCACTTATGGACAGCTGTTTATTCTAATCTTTGTAGGAAAGAAGGGAAAATGCTCGCCCAAAGAGATTTCGATTTCTCTGGGGCTGGATCCGGGACATTTGAACAGGACAATATCGAAGCTTGAGGATCATGGTTTACTTTTACAGAAGAAAAATGAACAGGACAGAAGAGCCAAGATCTTAACTTTAACAGACAAAGGAAGACAGGTGTTTGAAATGAGCCACGATCTGTTCTATCAGTGGGATGAGATCGTGTTAGAAGCGCTTTCAGACGCGGAACGGCTGGAATTACTGCGGCTTTTAAATAAGACAGCCAGCCATCGTTAGAAAACAAGATGATATCAGAGATTGGAGGATACCCATATGACAAAATTACAGAGTTTTATGAACATTTTGACAGGCAGTTTTCATAACATGGAACAATATACGGATCTGAAAAACAAAGGGGTGGAGGATTTCCCATATGCTGAACATGTCAACACAGTATGCAATGATAAAATAAAGAATCTGCCCGTTGATTTCGGAGGAATCTTTTTGATCGAAGAGAGCCGTTTCAAGTTAGGTGAAAAAACGCATCATGCGCCGCATTTATTCTTGTTTACAGAGGAAGAAGAGGGAATCAAATTAACCTCTTACGAAATTCCGAAGGGATATACCAAGGACACCTTTTCCTATGAAAATTTAACAGAAGCAGATTATCATGAGCTGGAACTGTCAGAAAAATTTACCCCGGCAATTTTTACTCTCAAGGACGGAATATGGGAGGGAGGAAGTGTCAGCATGTTCTCTCCTGTACTGAAGTTTACGTTGTCTGAGCGTTTTTCAGAAGAGCAGCTTGAGGTTTCTGAGACTATGGAAGTAAACGGAAAAAGAACCTTTGGCTATGATGAACCGATCATTTATAAGAGATGCTGAACCGCCCATACATAGTCTATGACCGGTCGGAACTTCCATTCTAAAATAGGACAGAGAAGTCTGCTTTTGAACTTCTCTGTCCTGATTGTTATCAATAAGAGCCTTATATAAACTTGGGAGCATCCCCGCTTTCTTTGTTGGTGATATCCCAGATATCATCAAAGGCGATCTCCTCTTCCCCGACAAAGATCTTGCGGAACACCGTATCAACAAAAGCTGCAATTCCCTCTGTTGTTTTGTATACGCCGTTTTTATAATGGAGGATATGCACATACGTCCCTCTTTGGATGTTTGCCATAGCGTTATTTAACCGCCTGGCATCTTCTTCCGTCAACTCATGCTTTGGTTCTGTCTCCCGTTCGATTTCCCGGAGCATTTCATCAAACCCTTTCAATGCGGCAAACGGGAGAAACTGCCTTGCCCGTTCAGCTCTCATTGTGGCCTCCGATCAGCTGATTGCGTTTCCGGGCAGTGGCCTTATCGTAGAGGCTCATTCCCCGTACAACAGCATTTTTTCCGAAGCGTTCCTTCATCGACAGGACAGCGTCCTGAAGGCGCGCTTCTTTTTCTTTTGCCTCTTCATCAGAGAATAGATGCAGCTGGAGGCAGGCGTTCTCTCTTACACGGTTTGCACCCACAGCAATCCTTCGGATCGGGCTGTCCCTTCGGACTGTCTGGTGGAAGAAACGTTCAAAATGACAAGAAAGGTCTTGATAAGAATCCGTCCGGTCTGGAAGTTTCCTGGTACCTCCGGATGACGGCCCTTCACCCTTTGCGTATCCGATGGACATGGAGATGGAGTCTGTAGTCAGATGGCGGCTGCGAAGCTCCAGAGTCAGAGAGTCCACCATCTCTTTTAAGACCAAGAGGGCGTTGTCATAAGAATAATTTTCAAAAAGGATCTGGCTCTGGGTGACCGAATGATCCTTTGCCTCGTAGGCATGGATGTCCTGAATGGTGCATGGCTCCCTCCCGTGTGCATGGTCGATGAGAAATTCCGCATTGACGCCAAACTCTTTATAAAGAATTTTTTCATCGATATGGGCGGCTCCATAGAGATCCTGGATTCCATAGTGCATCAGACGTTTTGCGATCCCTTTTCCGATATTCCAGATATCAGTGATGGGACGGTGGTGCCAGATGGTTTTTTTGAAGCGTTCCTCGTCAAGGAAACCAATGTGGTCCGGAGAGTGTTTTGCCGTGATATCCAGAGCGACTTTTGCAAGAAAAAGATTTGTGCCCACACCGGCTGTGGCGCAGATGCCGGTCTCTTGATATACGGCATCCATCAGCATAACAGCCATGTCTTTGGGACTTTTTTCATACGTGGCAAGATAAGGGGTGAAATCCATAAAACATTCATCAATAGAATAAACATGAATATCTTCTTTGCTCAGGTATTTCAGGTAAATGGAATAGATCCAGGCGGAATATTCCATATAAAGTTTCATCCTTGGTTTTGCCGTGATATAGCTGACGGACTCCGGGATTTCAAAAAGGCGGCATCGGTTTTTGATGCCAAGGGCCTTCATGGCCGGTGTCACAGCAAGACAGATAGCGCCCCGGCCTCTGGTGGGATCGGCAACCACAAGCTTTGTCTCAAAGGGGTCAAGGTTACGCTTGACGGCTTCCACGGAAGCATAAAAACTTTTCAGATCAATACAGGCATAAATTTTCTCTCTCATAAATGTCTCACTCCTTTCTGGTTAGAGTATAGCACAGTCAACACAAGGAAAGAAACATATGTTCGATAAAATCTAGGCGGTAATTTGTGGAAACCAATCAGTTTATTTCATACCCTTAGTAGAGGCCGATGTATTTGATTATATAGCAGAAAGTCAATACAACGCAATTTACATAGACATTTGAGACTGCATCGATAAGGATATTTACAGAAATCAAATGGGGGCCTCTGCTAAAGAAATATGAAAAATTTCTTATTTTAAAAGAAGTTAAACTAAACAGATGGATGGATTGTTGGTACAGGTGCCAAGCAAAGTATGAGATGAGAATATAGTAAAACTATGATCACAGATGCTAAGAGGTATGTAGTTAGGAAAATCTAAGGTAAAGAAAAATTTCGTTGGATATTATTTGAAGATATTGTATAATGGGACAAAAGGAGAATCGTTATGAATAAGCTAATTGACAGATTGTTAATCGAACGAAAAATAAGAGATCGTTCTGGCATCTATGGATATACACAGAGATCTCTGGCATATAACTCAAATAAAATCGAAGGCTCCACATTGACAGAAGAACAGACGGCATCGCTATTTGATGAAGGAGTGCTGCCTTCTACAGATGATTATTATCGAGTCAAAGATGTAGAAGAGATGAATGGGCATTTTCTCATGTTCAACCGGATGTTAGACACATTAGATCAAGAACTAACATCTGATTTGATGAAAGAGTTTCATTATGAATTAAAGAGTGGCGTATTTGAGGATCGTGCAAATGGATATGCCATAGGAGATTTTAAAACACGCCCCAATATGATTGGCTTATATGAAACGGTACATCCCAAAGAGGTGTCGAAAGCCATTGATGATTTACTTCATTGGTATCAGATTTCTAGAAAAAATCTGAAAACGATTGTGCTTTTTCATGTAAAATATGAATCTATTCATCCTTTTCAGGACGGAAATGGACGAACTGGCAGAATGATTATTTTTAGGGAATGTCTTAGAAATGGATTGCTGCCATTGATTATTGAAGACGAAAATAGGAGCATTTATCTGAAAGGATTGAAAGAATATAGGGAAACGAAAGAAATAGGTATTCTTACAGATCTTTTCAAAAAAGAGCAAGAGCAATACAAACATAAAATGGATTATTTTGAAGTACAGTAAACTTTTAAATGGATTCGTATTTTTCGAGAGAGGGTTTTCCTCTCTCTTTTTTGTTTGCCATACTATTAAGAAAGAGGAGCAATCCGGCTTGTTATACAGCAGACTCCTGTGAAAAATGGCCATACCAGGTTGATTTTCATTGTGAAGGATACGGGAATCGGTATGAGTGAGGAATTCTTGAAAAGGCTTTTTCTTCTCTTTGAGCAGGGAGATAGTTCTATATTATGGAACTACGGCAGAACATATCCGTTCCAGTAGCTGGGAAGACGCGCAGACAGTAGCGATCCTTGCCATGACAGCCAACGCATTCCGTGAAGACAAAGAAGCAGCCTTAGCTTCAGGGATGGAAGGGCATCTTGCAAAGCCGGTCGATATCAATCTCCTTTATAAGATGATATTTAATGCATTATAGAAGAGCCATAACAGTGGATTATACATTCCAAGCCATCGTTTAGTAAAATGAATGAAATATGTTAAACAAATATCCTACTATAATGATCCCGATGGTGCAGATGGAGATAAAAAGAGCAAGAAGTTTTGGTTTTACTGCTTTTTTCAGCATAATCATAGACGGTAAACTCAGTGTGGTGACTGCCATCATAAAGGCAAGGATCGTTCCAAGCTGAGCTCCTTTTGCAAGCAGCGCTTCGGCAATAGGAATCGTGCCGAAAATATCTGCATACAATGGAAGGAATCAGGAACATGGACTTCGGGGAAAGCCTTATTTTAGATGTCCCGAACCTGGATGAAGTATATAGGCTCCATGATATCCACTTTAGACAGTGAAAAAAGAATCCCCTGTGTTCTTGTTGAATTTATTGAAAAAAATAAGTACAATAGTAAGAAGGAATCAATGATGTTTAAACAAGAAAAGAGGATTTATGAAGAAGTACAGAGGGGCCGTCTTCTTTGATTATGACGGAACGACCATAGACGAGACTGACAAGATCAATGGAGCCACAGAAACGACCATAAAAACGTTAGGAAAATTAAAGGATAACGGGTATTTAACGATGCTGTGTTCCGGGCGCAGCAAGCGTTTTCTGGAGGCAGATATTGATAAATTTGAAGGAGCCATCACCTGCAATGGGTCTTATACTGAGATCGGTGGGGAAACTATGGATGACATCCATATCCCGGAGGAATTAGTGCAGGAAGTCATTGGACGGTATTTTTCGGAAGACACAGCTCTGCATTTAGAGACTCAGGACGTTACATATTATATGCACTATAACCAAAAATTCTATCAGGATTTCCGAGACTTTTTAGGATTCCCAGAACGATGGTTTGCTCCTTGGGAGAGACGCAAAAACGAACATATCACAAAGATTGTTGTGAATTATCATAAAGAGGATCTGATCGAAGAATTGCAGGCAGAGTTTGAAGACGTACTCCAGTGTGTCAAACCATTTGAGGACAGACGGATCTTAGACATTACTTCAAAAGGTGTGACAAAGGGGGATGCCATTACAAAGCTTTTAGACCGGCTCGGTATTGATCGAAAAGACAGCTACGCATTCGGGGATTCTGACAATGACATTGAGATGTTAAAGACCGCGGGGACAGGGATTGTCATGGGGCGGCACAGCAAGGCAGCAGGCAGGGCCGCAACCATGATAACAGGAACAGTCAAAGAGGAAGGAATCACACAGGCGTTAGAAAAACTAGGCCTGATCTAAGAAAATGATCAGATGATTACAAGAAGAAACATTAGGTGCGCCTCAGTCCCAGTCCATCTACGGGACATCACAAAGACAGATATCAAAGATAAAACATCCTGGCAGATAGAAAGCTGGGATGTTTTTTAGTTTTACCTAATTTTTCGATATCTTCGTTATCTTATCTGGTATAGATAGGAAACTACCTTTATGGTAGAATTCTTCTCAGAGGTGATGTTAAGATGAAAAAAATTGCTATTATAGAAGATGATTTAGATATTTGTAAAATGATGAGCCGGTTTTTACAGAACAATGATTACATAGTTAAGTATGCATTACAAGGCAATGATGGTGTATTATTATGTGAGTCATTTATTCCTGATTTAATCGTATTGGATATCATGCTGCCTCAATTAAATGGTCATGATGTGTTAAGAAAGCTTCGAGAATTTACGAACAGACCTGTCATTGTAGTATCAGCAAAAACAATGGTTCAGTCTAAAATCGAATTGTTAAAATTGGGTGCTGATGACTATATAACAAAACCATTTAATTTATATGAACTTCTTGCGCGAATAGAAGCAAATTTAAAACGTATGCCAACGAACCAGAACTTTGAATACAACAGTATAAAATATAAAGATATAGAGATTAAAAATTTTACTGTATCCATAAAAAATACTGTAGTTCCATTTACGTCAACAGAACTAAGTATTTTACAGCTTTTAATTCAATATCCGCAAAAAATTTTTTCAAAGCAGAATTTATATGAATCTATTTGGAATGAACCGTATGCTTACGATGACGATACAATTAACACGCATATCAGCCGTATACGAAAAAAAATTAAAGCTATTGCCAAAGAAGATTATATACAGACGGTATGGGGGATTGGATATAAAATCAAATAAATAGCTTTAGATTTTATTTAGATTTGTTATATATACTGGCATAGAAAGAAGGGAGTGTTGAACATGGCTAGAACAATATGTGAAACAAAAAACTTAAGTAAAAAATATAAAAATTTCTATGCCTTAAAAAATGTAAATTTAACAATACACAAAGGTGAGATTTACGGGTTAATTGGTGAAAATGGAGCAGGAAAAACAACTTTAATCCGCCTTTTGACAGGTCTTAATTTTAAAAGTGGCGGTGAAATTGTCTTATTTGGGCAGAACAGTAATCTGCAACAAGAGCGACTGAAAATTGGCTGTACGATTGAAATGCCGGCTTTATATAAGGATATGACCGCAAAACAAAATCTTGAGGTACAAAGAATACAAAGAGGCATTCCAAATAAGAAATGTGTTTCAGATACTTTGGAATTTGTTGGGTTAGCCCATGTTGGCAATAAGCGAGTTTCTAATTTTTCTCTTGGAATGAAACAACGGCTTGCATTAGGCGTTGCCTTGCTGGGGGAACCAGAATTTTTGATTTTAGACGAACCTGTCAATGGATTAGACCCCACTGGAATTATTGAATTAAGAGAATTGTTAAAAAAGTTGGTAAAAGAAAAAGAAACAACCATTTTAATTTCGAGTCATATTTTAAATGAATTGCACCAGCTTGCGACTTATTATGGCTTTTTGCATAATGGGGAGCTTTTAAAACAAATTTCTGCTGAAAAGTTAAATGAAGAATGTAAACGACATATATGTTTAAAAACAGATGGTGTTCAGCGAACAGCGGTTATCTTGGAAAATCAATTAAGTATCAAGAAGTATTCTATATACCCCGACAAATCCATTCGGATATTTGATAATTTAGATAAAACCCGTGCAATTTCTAAAGCGCTGTCAGATAACAGAATTATGATTGATGAAATTTCAATTCAAGGAGAAAGTTTGGAAACTTACTTTGAAAATCTGATTGGGGGTAGGAAAAATGTTTAATCAAATCAAAGCAGAATTTTATAAATTATTTCATACAAAGGCTCTGTATTTAATGCTTATTTTGATCTTATGTGTTTTTGGTATATTTTCCATAGGTGGAGAACAGCAATTTGTTGTGTCAAGTTCAAGTGTAGACAATAAATGGGAAATTGGAAAAACAGTAGGATTTCTTGCAAGGGCATATAGTGATACCTTGCACCCTTTTCTAGGAGAAGTAATAAGGACGGCTACTTCATACACAGTATTTTTTTGGCTGATTATTTTGATATTTTCGGTAACCTTTTTTTCAAGAGAATATCAAGACTCAACAATAAAAATCGCGATTGCAAGTGGTCAGAGCAGACTTAAATTTTTTTTAGCAAAATATCTTGTAATTACAATTACCAGCCTTGTTTTATATTTTTTATTTATAATGACTGCATTTATAATAGAATGTATAAAGTTTCATGTGTCATTGGAATTCCTAAATATTATGCCAATGCTGAAAATTGCTATTTTAAATTGTATGGTGATGTCAGGATTTATCAGTATAACTCTTATGTTTTGTGTTATTTTTAGACATACAGCCGCTGTTGTTGGGGTAATGTGTTTATTCACATTTAGCGCTCCTATGATTTATATGATGACATGGGACCGTATGTCTGTACAATCATGGAAGGTTTTACTATATTTAAAAATCAATCCAATGTATTATTGGATGAATACGTGTTCTTACAATATACTTCCTGGTATAGAAAATTCCATTATTCTTTATTTTATAGGAGTGATGATTTTTACATCTATAATTTCATTTGCAATATTACGCAAACAAGAAATACGTTAAAAAGAGTGGAAAGGGGATGGATGAAGATGTGGTATGTTATATTGGTTTTAATAATTTTCATATTAGTAATCTACCTCTACACGCTTATCACACAAATTCGTAATTTAAATGGGCAGATTCAAGAAAACCGGCCAATTCGCATTTCATTATTTAGTAAATATATAGAAGAATTGGCTTCTCAAATCATTGAAAAAGACATAGAACATAAAAAATTGCAAATTCAAATCAAACAAGAGGAAGAACAGCTGAAGCAATCCATTTCTAATATCAGCCATGATCTAAGAACACCGTTGACATCAATGCAAGGCTATCTAACACTCTTACAAGAATGCAAGGATGAAGAAGAACAAAAACAATTTTTAGATATTATTAAGGTAAAAGCAGATTATCTAACTGAATTAATACAAGAATTTTATGACTTATCCCTTTTAGAACATGCTGAATTTGACATTGAAATACAAAGAGTGGATATAAACAGGATTGTGACCGATTGTGTGCTAGAAAAATATTGTGAATTTAAAGATGTTCAGCCAATAATCCAAACAGAAAATACTCCTGTTTGGATTATTGGAAATGACATAGTTTGTAAAAGAATTATAGAAAATTTAATTGTAAATGCTATACGTTACTCCGATGATTATATCGAAATATCCATAAATTCCAACGGAGTATTTACAATAAAAAATTCAACACACCTATCAGATGATATAAATGTAGAATCATTGTTTGAGAAATTTTATACTGCGGATAAATCCCGAACACGAGGAAGTTCGGGTTTGGGTTTGTATATTGTCAAGGAACTTCTTAATAAAATAGGCGGAGTTATTGGAAACGTAAATTATAAAGATAAAGTTTTAATAATTTCAATTCAATTTTCAATGGCAAATTAGGTGTGTGATCTAAGAAATGCACTAAGTTTTGAAAGAAAAATAAATAGACAGTTGACATTTTCCAAAAAGCGTCATATGATACCATATAGTTCACAAAGTAAACTAAGAGATGTGGAGGGTGTGATGAAAGATGAAAAATGGCTGGAATCTATGGGAAAGCTAGGAACTGTACGGCTGTTTTCCAGTCTGTATGTAAAAAAATCACGCAAAGGGGCATTGACTTCAGCCCAGGAGATTGACCTGCTCTTTCGCACAGCACTGGCAGAAGAGGCCCTGACGCCTTTGGACTTAAGTTATGCCATGGGCATCAGAAAGAATGCGGTGAGCCGTCTGATCGAAGATCTGACAAAAAAACATTTGGTCCAGAAGATAGAGTGCAAAAAGGATAAGCGGAGTTATTATTTAAAGATTACCGAGAACGGCAAAAAAGAACTGGACGACACCTATTATTACTATATGGAACCGTTCTATGAACTGCAGAGAAATCTGGGAGAAGAAGATTTTGATACATTAATGAAACTGATCCAAAAGGCCAATGACAGTGCTATGGACAAGAAATAAGGAGGAATTTTTTTGACAGTATATCAGGAATTACAGTTAAGCTCAACAGGATCAAAACAGCTGATCCATAAAACAGAAGATAAGAAGGAAAAAAGGCGTCACATCCTGATCTATAATGTAAAAGTATATCTGGTTGTGGCATTTTGTTTTGCGGTGGTCACTGTTTACAGCCATCTGTTCGGCTCTGCAAACAGTGTCGTGGGCGTTACCGTGCTGCTCTCTCTGCTGGTGTTACGTCAGGCGGATTTTGGGATTAAAACATCCCATGGAGTTGGAGTCATCTTTTTGATCTTTGGGATCTTGGCAGCAGGGCCGAGGCTGTCAAATATGGCGTCTGACCCTGTTCCGGCATTTTTTATTAACGTGATATGCATTCTGGGAATCGTGCTCTTTAGCTGCCACAATGTGCTCATGTCAAACCAATCCACCTTTGTACTGGGTTATCTGCTCCTGCAGGGATATGATGTGACAGGACATGAGTTCTATCTAAGAGTTGCGGGCCTGGCCGTTGGGGCAGCCGTGTGTGCGGCGGTCTTTTACATCGATCATAAAGACAGATCCTATAAACGAAGTTTTGCAGACCTGTTCAGAGAATTTGACCTGCGATCTGCGCGTACCAGCTGGTACCTGAGGCTGACTTTCGGCATCTCCACTGCGATGCTGATCGTATCACTGCTGAACATTCCACGGGTCATGTGGGTCGGTATCGCTTCTATGTCTGTGCTGCTCCCATTTACAAAGGATATGGAATACAAAGCAAAAAGACGTGCTCCGTTTAATATTCTGGGATGTGGTATTTTTCTGCTGTTATACTGGATCCTTCCTAAAAGCATGTATCCTTTCATTGGATTGCTGGGAGGGATCGGCGTTGGATATTCCGCAGGCTACGAATGGCAGACAGTATTTAATACATTCGGAGCGTTAGCCATTGCTGCCAGCGTGTTCGGTTTAAAAGCGGCAATTATCCTAAGAATTGTGACCAATGTATTTGCTTCCCTTTATGCGGCTGTATTTGACAAGACATTCAGAAAAGCCTCCGCATGGCTTGGCGAGATGGCAGACAGCCAGAATGCAATGGAAGATGGTATCTGACAGACATGGAAGCGTTTTACGAAGCCTGCATGTGGGGAGGACATACCTGTGTAAGGGGGAGACCTTATTGATACCGGATGGTACGGGTATGCTGGAGTTCAAAGGAGAAATGGATCTATTCCCGGCGTCCTACAGAAATGAAAAATAGAGAAAAAAGCCTTTCTGCGGCAGAAGACTACTGCCATAGAAAGGCCTTTTTTATTCTGACAAGGCATTTATTTAAAGGTACTTTTCTCCATACCCATAATTCTCAACTACATAGTCGATGTCTTTGTCGCCCCGGCCGCTTAAGCATACCAAGATGGAACCTTTTTTCATTTCCTTTGCTTTTTTTGTGGCATAGGCTAAGGCATGGGAGCTTTCGATGGCGGGAATGATCCCCTCATAGCGGGATAACTCAAAGAACGCTTTCATGGCGTCCTCATCGTCCACTGTTTTATAGTCCACTCTGCCAAGATCATTTAAGAATGCGTGTTCCGGTCCCACGGAAGGGTAGTCAAGTCCGCTGGCGATGGAATAGACTGGCGCCGGCTCTCCGTCCTTGTCCTTTAACATGATGCTTTCAAATCCATGCATGACACCTTTTTCACCATAAGTCATGGAAGCGGCGTGGTCGCCGAGATTTGATCCGCGTCCTAACGGCTCCACGCCTACGATGTCCACTGGCTCGTTGATGAATGGAATGAACATACCGATAGAGTTGCTGCCTCCTCCCACGCAGGCGCATACAACATCAGGAAGCAGACCGGTCATTTCTACAAACTGATCTTTTGCTTCATAGCCCACCACGGACTGGAAGTCACGGACCATCAGCGGGAACGGGTGGGGTCCCAGGGCGGAGCCAATGCAGTAGATGGAATCCTTGTAGTTCTTAGCATAAGATTCAAAAGCTGAATCCACGGCTTCTTTTAAGGTTTTTAACCCGTGAGAGACAGGGACTACTTTGGCTCCCAGTATTTTCATTCTAGTGACATTCGGTGCCTGTTTGGCGATATCCACTTCGCCCATATGTATCTCACATTCCAGCCCGAAAAAGGCTGCCGCAGTGGCAAGGGCCACACCGTGCTGTCCGGCGCCTGTCTCAGCGATCAGGCGTTTTTTGCCCATGAATTTGGCCAGCAGGCCTTCCCCCATACAGTGGTTTAACTTGTGGGCACCTGTGTGGTTTAAATCTTCCCGTTTCAGGTAGATCTGGCAGTTGCCGTACAGCTTGGAAAGTCGCTCACAGTGATAGACCGGAGTAGGCCTTCCCTGGAATTCTTTGCGGATCCTTCTAAGTTCATTGATGAACTGGGAAGAATGGCAGATAGTCTGGTAAGCCTCGGAGATCTCTTCAAAGGCAGGGCGCAGTTCATCTGTTAAATAAGCTCCGCCGTAAGGGCCGAAGCGGCCCTCTGAATCAGGATAGTTTCTAAGGTATGTTCTATAATCCATAATTTCCTCCTGTGTTATTGTTGTTAAGCTTTATTTTATCACGAAAGCTTGTCTTTATCAAAACCAAGCTGTAGAAAAAGATTTCTACATACAGCAACCCCCTCTGAGATATGTTCGTAAAGTGCATCTGCAAAACCGTCAATATTTTGCATGTGGACTTCTCTCAGAAGCCTTGCGGCATATTCTGTATAGAATTTGCTGTTTTCCAGCTGCTGAAAGAATATGTGAAGGGTGTGTCCCCAGAGCAGCAGGTGGTACAGCTGATGATAAGTTTCCCGGATCATGGCAGAGGGACTTTTTTCGCCTATGAACTGAAGACATGTTTCATCCAGAAGATAAAGGGTATCTCCAGATATACATTTTTGAATCCGGTCATCCAGCGCTTGAAAATCTGTATCATCCAACACGGAAAAAGTGTGGTATGATACGTTTTTGCAGGTCAGAGCACACATTTGGAGAGCCCGGAAAAAGAAAATAAGGTTGGTCTGGATCTGCGGCATAGAAAAATCAGGAGCCTCCAGATTTTTTTTAGAAATGACTTTTGTCCCGACTCCGTTTAAGGTTTCTATAACCCGCATATTTCCCAAAAGTTCAAGGGTTCTACGCATAGTGATCAGAGACACATGATATTCCTTGGCAAGGGTCTGGCAGGACGGTAACAATTCTTCCTGTCTGTAAATTTTATTATCTATTTTACTTAAAATATCAGCGGCAAGTGAATAGCAAAGCTGGGGACGCTTTCTGTAAATGTGCCAACGGAAGGGTACTTGTTTGACCCGCATTCCTTTTTTCTGCAAGTTAGACAGATATTCAAGAAACTCTGCCAATAGGATCTCGTGGAATTTTTGAGCTTCTTTTGATATCTCATCGGCCTGTCCGTGTTCAAACAAATTCAACAGACGTTGATAGTGGGAAAAGACCTGCTGGCCTGCATTGTCAAAGTCTGCAGGACGGTGGAGATATGGGATGCGGAGATAACGGATGATTTCCCAGTATAGATTAAGGAACAGGGGATTCTTAAACTGCTGGGCAATCTCAGCATAAAACAAGGTTATCTGTTTGGCTGCATGTCCCCCTGTCTTTTTGAGCTGCCAGCGGATGCGTTTTACGGATTCATGGTTTTGTTCCTTGAAATACAGGCTGTTGACAGGATCAAATATGATGCTGGCAGACCGTGCAATGTCTTCCATTCCGTCTTTTCTGGAAAGGAAATAACCAATATACTGTTGCTCAGACTGTTTAACCGGGGTATAGGTAACTGTGGCAGCCTTTCGTGCTGAAGTTTCAATATACTGCTGTTCTTTCAATTTAGATAATGCGGACCTGACGGTGAGTGTACTGACTTGAAATTGTCTGCAGATATTGCTGATGGAAGGCAGACGCTCTCCATACACATAGTAACCGGACTGGATTCTGGAAGTAAAATAATCGTAAATGATATCGCTCATGCTGGTATCCTGCATTGGTTGGGGCCTCCTTTTTGAAATAATCTATATTATATCATATTTCTCTGTTAAACAAATATATTGGCAGGGCTGTCATTCCATATTGAACACTCCAGGTGGCCAAGCATATTCGGAGACTTTACAGGAAGAAACTTTCGATTCTCATTATCTATGCTTATGATTGGAGCGATATTGAAAAAGAGGCTCTTGACGCAGGTGTTAGGATTTCTGTTAAAGCCGGTCTTTTTCTGTTCTGACAGTCACAAATCTGTGATTGTTGGGATTTTTTTAGTGTCCCGGCATTCCGTATGATAAAATAGAGGGGAACTAATACGGAGGTGGAGGATGCAGAACATATTTGTGATAGAAGATGACAGAGAACTAAATGAGGGGATCTGCTATGCTTTGGAAAAAGAGGGATACAATACAATAAAGGCTTATTCTCTAAAGGAAGCCAGAGATTTGTATTTAAAAGAAAAAGTGGATTTAGCGCTATTGGATGTCAACCTTCCGGATGGGGAAGGATTTTCTTTCTGCAGGTGGATCAAAGGCCAGTGTGACATTCCGGTATTGTTTTTGACAGCAAGGGACTTGGAAGAGGATGCGTTGATGGGGTATGAGCTGGGTGCTGAGGATTATATCACAAAACCGTTTTCCATGAAAATACTGAAGCAGAAGATCAAAGTGGTGTTAAAAAGGGTAAAGCAGGGCGGACAGGAGTTGTTTGACGACGGATTTTTAAGGATTGACTTTTCTGCAGCAAGGGTATGGGTCTCAGGGAATGAATGCATGGTTACACCCACAGAGTTCCGTCTGCTAAAACAGTTCGTCCAAAACAGGGGCCAGCTGCTTACCTACACCATACTTCTAGAGCGCATCTGGGATACAGGAGCAAATTTTGTGGACAAGCACGCTCTGGCCGTCAATATAAACCGGCTGAGAAAGAAGATTGAAGACCAGGAGCATCAGTACATATCAAATATTTACGGGATGGGATATCAATGGATGAAATGACGGTTTTGGCAGCAGCTCTGGTCCTGATCTGTATTTATCTGGGCTTTAGCAGGCGGCGTATGAAAAAAGAGATCTATGGCTTTACCAGCCGCCTGGAGCGGTGCCTCGATGCCATAGCTTTGGGAAAAGAAATGGAAGAAACCCTGGAGGAAGGAGATACTCTGTGGGGAAAGGTATATGAGAGGCTTAAACGGCTGGACCAGATCTGGCATAAAAAGAATGCAGAAAATCTGAAGGAAAAGAAAAAGATCAAAGAGCTGATCTCGGATATTTCTCATCAGACAAAGACACCCATTGCGAATATTAAATTATACGTGGAGCTTCTCCAGGAGGAGGGAAATCAGCAGGAAGCAGCCCGGTTTCTGAAAAAGATCAGCGCACAGACAGAAAAACTGGATTTCCTGCTTAAGAGTATGGTAAAAATGTCACGGCTGGAGACTGGCGTGATCGAGATCCATTGTAAAAGACAGCCTCTTTTAAAGACCCTCGGCAGAGCTGTATCATCCATTGTGCCGAAGGCGGAACAAAAACAGATTCGGCTGTCCATGGACTGCGACAGCCGAATTACAGTCCTGCATGACAGCAAGTGGACAGAGGAGGCATTGTTTAATATTCTGGACAATGCAGTAAAGTACACTGGGCGTGGAGGGAGCATCCAGATCTCAGTGACTGTCCAGGAAATCTTTACAAAAATCAGTATAAAGGATACAGGAAAGGGCATCGTCCTGGAGCGGCAGGCGGAAATTTTTACAAGGTTCTACCGGGAACCGGAGGTGTCCGATCAGGAGGGCATCGGCGTAGGGCTTTTTCTGGCAAGAAATATCATGACACTTCAGAACGGCTATATTGAGGTCCGGTCTGAACCGGGAGCGGGGGCTGATTTCAGGCTGTATCTACCCAACAGATGATGTTTATCACAGTTTTGTGAATGTGATGCTTTGTGAGCAGTTTGTGATTTTTATGAGATATGCTGATACCATCAGAGAAAGGAGATAAAACAATGGAAACAGAAATTGTAAACACACAGGCATTAAAAAAATATTACAAACTGGGAAACAACACGGTAAAGGCGCTGGACGGAGTGGATTTTAAGGTAAAAGAACGTGAATTTATCGCAATCATCGGAAAGTCTGGAAGCGGAAAAAGTACACTTCTTCATATGATCGGAGGCCTGGATTCTCCAACAGCAGGGAAAGTATTCGTAGGTGGCAGAGATCTGGGAGAGATGGACAGAGAACAGCTTGCCATCTTCCGAAGAAGAAATATCGGCTTTGTATTCCAGAATTACAACCTAGTGCCGGATCTGAACGTCTATGAAAACATTACACTGCCCGTGGAACTAGACGGCACCCCGGTGGACCGGGAATTCGTAGATGAGATCCTTAGGCTGTTAAATCTGGAAGAAAAAAGAGAGGCGATGCCCAACACTCTGTCCGGCGGACAGCAGCAGCGTGTGGCTATTGCCAGAGCCATTGCTTCAAAACCGGCCATCATTCTTGCGGATGAGCCCACGGGAAATCTAGATACGGCATCCGGGCATGATGTACTGGGGCTTTTGAGGTCAGTGGCAAGACAGTTCCAGCAAACCGTTGTGCTGATCACCCATGACCAGGATATCGCACAGCTTTCAGATCGGATCGTCCATATTGAGGATGGCAGGATCGTGAGAGGAAGTGGGAACTATGCTGGAAAATAATAATCATAAAATCATCACAAAAATGGCGGTGTCCTCTCTCAAAGGCAGCCGTCAGAAGTTTGCAGTAATGACTGCTGCGGTCATGCTCTCTGTTTTCATGCTGTTCAGTGTTCTGACCGTGGGAACCACCTATTTTCAAATGCAGAGGATACAAAACATTCATATGCAGGGAGCCGACTATGACGGAGTGCTGATGGGCGGATTTACAGAAAGGCAGAAGGCTTACTGCCAAGACCACCGGGATGTATTGTCAGCAGGGATCAGTGCATATGCAGGATATGCGCAAAAAACTGATGCGGATGACACTCTGCACACCGGACTGGTCTGGTACGATGAGACATCCTGGTCACGTCAGATGAAACCGGCCAGGGAAAAGGTACGGGGCTACTATCCGCATAGAGAAAATGAACTGATGGTCACCAAGGAGGCCTTAAAAGACTGCGGAAAGGAGCATTTGGATGTCGGGGATTCTTTTGAACTGACTTATGCGGACAAAAAGGGAACACATACAAAAACTTTTCTTATATCCGGTATCTGGGAAGGTTATGGGGAACAGCAGATGTTCGGTGTATCAGAAGCATTTTACAAGAAAACAGGATATCAGCTCAGTAACATGGGTGTGCTGCAGGTGAAGTTTAAGAGCAAGATCCTCTCCGATAGAGAACAGAAGAAGTTTCAGGAGGGACTTCATCTGAGCGGCCGCCAAAATTTTCAGTTTACGGGGCAGATGGAAAAGTCCATTGGAGTCCTGGCAGGCATGGCCGGGCTGGTGCTGATCACCTGTCTGAGTGCGTATCTGCTCATTTATAATATCTTGTATCTGTCTGTCTCAGGAAATATCCGTTATTACGGGCTTATGCGGACGGTGGGTATGACCTCAAAACAGATTTATCAGTATTTGCAGAAACAGATGCTGATTGTGGGTGCAGCAGGAATCGGAAGCGGGATTTTGCTCGGACTGGCGACCTCTTTTCTGATCATCCCTCATATTGTTAGGACCCTCGGTATCCGGGAAAGTTCCATCAATATTTCTTTCCATCCTTCCATTTTCTTTGTGAGCATTTTTATTGCGGCAGTCACGATATATTTGGGAAGCCTGAAGCCAGTGAAGATTGCAGTATCTGTCTCCCCTGTGGAGGCTCTGGGTTATCAGGTCTCAACAGGGAAAAAGAGCCGCCGCAGGGAGGGCAGAGGCAATCTTCTTTGGAAAATGGCAAGAGAGCAGTTTGGAAGGGATAAGAAAAAAACAGGAATTGCGGTTTTCTCCCTTGCAGCCAGTTTATCCATATGCCTTTGTCTGATTACGATCATTGACAGCCATGGGGCCAGAACGATTGTGTCCAATTATATGGACACAGATCTGGTGGTGAGAAATGACACGGCTATGAAGGAAAACGGGAAAGAATGGAAGCACATCATAAAGCCCTCAGTTGTAAGAGAGGTCAAAGAAAATGAAGGAGTGAAGAAACTTTACACCATGCTGGGAACAAATATCGTGGTGCCGTGGGAGCCGGAATTCTCTGATACATGGATGAGAAAATTTTATGAAATGTGGATGTATACGTCTTATAAAGATGATATCAATGACTATAAGAAGCATCCTGAAAAATACGGATCAGTGATGGTGGGTATCGGTGATGATGAATTTGAATACCTTAACGAAGGGTTGGAACATCCGGTAGATAAAAGACAATTTATCAACGGAAATACTTGTATCATCTATAGAAGCGGCCTGGAATTGGACCCAGGTAAGACAAAAAGAGTAAAATACCGCCTGCCGGGGCAGAAAACAAAAGATCTTCAGTTGAAGATCGCCGGATTTACGGACGATGATTATTATGGAGGATCTATGGGAAAAGGGCCGGTTGTCATCGTTAGCAGCCGTTTTCTAAAGCAGCAGGTAAAGAACCCTTATATCATGAAGTTAAATATCCGCTATCGGAAGGAATACGATGAAAAAACAGAGGCTCAGATCAAGAAAAGTCTGGAACAGGGAACTGCCTCAAAGGACCTTTATTTTGATTCTAAGATCGAAAACATGAAGGAAACCAGAAAAGCACAGGGAAATATGACCGGGGTAGGTGTGGGGATCGCCGTGATCCTTGCGCTGATCGGTCTGATGAACTACGTCAATACTGTTTTCGGAAACATCCAGAGCCGCCGGGTGTCACTGGCGGTCATGGAAAGCGTGGGAATGACCAGAAAGCAGGTGAAGGTTATGCTCGTGCGGGAAGGAGTGTTATATGCAGCATCCTCAATTCTGATCGCAGCCACGGCAGGGCTGGCTGCCACTTATCTGTGTTACCAGTCCATGAACTACATGGGCATACCGTTTAGGGTTCCGTGGATACCAGTACTGGCCGCTGTGCTGATATCTGTAACGGCATGTATTTTGATCCCTCTGGCAGCATATCGGATTCTGGAAGGGGAAGCAGCTATCGCAGAGAGAATCAAAGGTTTTGAATAAAACTCTGGCGTCTTGACTCTGACATTATGTCAGGGTGTATGCTGTCTTTATCAATCAGGAATGGAGGCAGTAAAGATGAAAAATCAGATTGAATTAAACCACCATGTACATGACTATGAGTGCATGTGGAATGGGATTGAAGATTTGTATATGAACCAAACCGGTGAAACTCTTCCGGCCGATTTTTTCTTTCTTTTGGCTGGTTTTGGATCGTTTTGTTACAGGAGAACTCCCAAGTCAGAGTTAAAAAGGATGGTGTCATTGGGGGATGGAAGGACAAAGCAGATGTATGAATTTCTGGCGCCTATTGTTGGATTTCGATTTAGACATCATGTTTATAAGACATTTGAGCGTGCGATGGCAAAGGCAAGGGCAGAGATCGATTCCGGTTTTCCGGTCGTGCTCGGTGCCCTGGATATGTTTCATTTATCCTATTTTGAGAAGATCTATCACAGGGAGCATATCCCATTCCATTATGTGCTGATGGCCGGATATGATGACGGGGAGCAGACGGTTTCCTTATATGACTGTGGACGCAGAGAGAAATTAAAGTTATCCTATATGGATCTGCGTCTTGCCATGGACTGCAGCTGCCCTGGCCTGAGCCGGCCCAATACGGTCTGTACCATCCGGATGGAGTCTCAAAAGAATAAGTATCAGATCGCAAAGGAGGCGCTGGCTGTAAAAGGGGATCTTTTTTTAAATCCTCCGATGCCGTTTCTGGGATACAAAGGTTTTGAAAGGTTTATCAAGGAGCTTCCTCAGTGGAAAACAGACCTGTTCCGGGAGGATTATGATAAGATATTGAAGAATATGGTCACATTTTTTGGAACAGTGCCTATGGTGCCAAATGTGCTGAGAGGCATTGACCTGCCTGATGAAGTTGAATTTAAGGGCGGATTTGAAAAGATGGGAAGCATGCTTTCTCAAATGGGAGAAGAATACGACAGAGATGATTGGAATAAGGCCGCTGTCATTTTTTATGAGGGAGCGGATGTGATGGAACAGATCTCGGGTATTCTGATCCGTTACCTGTCCGGTCAAGGGGATGAAACAGAAAAGCTTCCTGAAAAGTTTGGGCATGTACTTACAAAAATGAAGGAAGGGTATCGTATGGCTGCAGAAATTTCTTCTTGACAAGATTGGATTAATGTACAACAATTGTTATGTAACATAAGTAACATAACGATATGATTACGAAGGAAGTGTACACAAATGCCGCCGAAAGCAAAGATAACCAAGCAAATGATTTTGAACACTGCCCTGGATCTGACAAGGGAAACAGGTTTTGAAACTGTCAATGCCAGGAGTATCGCGGGTAAACTACAATGTTCTACCCGGCCGATTTTTACTTGTTATGAAAATATGGATGCATTAAAGAAAGATTTTCTCGCATTTGCATATGAATACTACGAGTGGTATGTGGAAGATTACCGCAATAGAGTCAATATCAGCCCCTGTTTAGTCCTGCCCCTCTCTTATATTGAATTTGCCCGGGAAGAAACACACTTATTTAAGCTGCTGTTTGTAAATGATATGGATTTGGATATGACAGAGGCAAAGGATTTTTATAAGGAGGCGGACAATGAAAAAAGGGCGGAAGAGTTTTCCGAAATTATTGGGATAGGGCTTGAAAAGGCAAAAGTAATATTTTTGGATTTGTTTCTCTATACCCACGGTATAGCAGTTTTGACAGCGACAAAAAAATTAACGCTGGACCGGAAGAGTGCTGAGAAAATGGTAGTAAATATCTTGTCACTTTTTATACGGGAAGAAATACCAGGCTGGGATATATGCAATTGAGGCATGCGGATCATGACAAAAGGGGTGCTATTATGAAAACAAACCAGTATTTAATTGACTTTTACAATCAATACGACGAAGACAGCCGGCTGGTGTTAAGACACGGTTCCGTTGAGTTCCTTACTACAATGCGCTACATTGAGGAATATCTAAGACCAGGTGACCGTGTGCTGGAAGTTGGCGCGGGAACAGGTCGGTATTCCCATGCGCTGGCACGCCAAGGATATGCTGTCGATGCAGTGGAGTTAGTAGAGCATAATATTGACGTTTTCCGTCAGAATACACGATCCGGCGAGCCAGTCACCATAACCCAGGGTAATGCGATGGACTTGTCTGCTTTCCCTGACAATGAATATGACATTACGCTGTTGCTGGGGCCTCTGTACCATCTTTACACTGCGAAAGATAAACAACAGGCTTTAAGTGAGGCAATTCGCGTGACAAAGCCAGGAGGCGTGATCTTTGCTGCGTATGTCATCTCTGATGGCTGCCTCCTTGATGAAGGCTTCCAACGTGGGAATATCAGTGTCACAGAATATATCAAAAAGGGATTGCTGGATCCTTCCACGTTCGCGGCCAAGTCCGAGCCAAAGGATTTATTTGAATTGGTCCGTAAAGAAGACATCGATGAATTGATGACTTCGTTTCCCGTAGACAGACTGCATTATGTGGCGGCTGACGGCTGTGCCCTATTTATGCGGGAAGCCATAGATGCTATGGACAGCAGCACGTTTGAATTATATTTAAAGTATCATTTCTCTGTCTGTGAGCGGGAAGATTTATTAGGTATTACGAGTCATGCTGTTGACATCTTCAGAAAAGTATCCTAGAAAACGTTTCACAAAAAATCATCACAAATACGCCCGTCTGGCACAAAACCAGACGGGCGTATTTCTTTCGTTTCGGCTATATCCTGTCTTAATACTTCATTTTCTTCGTCACCACATAGATAAATTCTTCTGGTGTAGGCGTGCTGTTTCCAAAATACTTTTGAAACTCTGCCTGTTTTTCCGGATCTGGGTTATTTTTTGCGTCCTCAATGGTCTGCTGCATTTCTTTTCTGACCTCGGCAACAGAAATCCCATGTGCGCGGGCGACTTCTTTTATTAAACTTCTTGTATCTACTCTTTTAAATCCAATCATATGTACACCTCATCTTAAAATTATCACTGGAACGTAAAACGGATATCGACTATAACTTATAGAATGATTTATTTTGTGACACCATTATAATACATTTTGGGAAAGGTTACAATATATAAGAATGGTTTTGAAGAAAGGAGTGTGCCGTCTATGGAGCTTGATTTTAAAGCCATAGGAAAAAGAATCAAGATCGCAAGAATCAAACAAAATTTGACGCAGGAAACCGTTGCCGATAAAATAGGTGTCACTCCACAGCACGTCAGTAATATAGAAACCGGAAATTCCAGCGTAAGTCTTACGACACTTGTCGCGATTTCTAATCTTTTGAAGGTGTCAGCTGATGAATTGCTGTGTGATACAATCCTAATTGCAAAACCAGTCTTTGAAAGAGAAGCGAATGAGCTGTTCAGCGATTGCAGTGAATATGAAGTACGTATTTTGGTAGATGTTCTGAAGGCAACAAAGGATTCTATAAGAACTGTAAAACTATTTGAAACCAAAATTAATTGAGAATGAATAAAACCGTAGTCTGTAGATCACAATACTGTGAATTACAGCTACGGTTTTTGTTTGTGTCAGATCAAAGAATCTTCTTTTTGTTTGATGAATGTCTCAAGGCTCCTCTGATCGATTAGGGCAGGCACGACACCTTCCCGTGAGACGCAGAAACCTGCCGCGTAAGTGGCAATCCGTACTGCCCGTTCCAGAGAATATCCATAAAGCAGATAGGCCGCCAGGGCGCTGATAAAGGCATCACTGGCGCCAGTATTATCTACGGACGGAAAGGAAACCGCCGGGAAATGCTTTTCTAGTTCGTTTGTCCGGACATAGCAGCCCCTTTCACCACGTGTGACGATGATGATTTTGATACCGCATTCCAGCAGGAATGCGGTTTTTTGCTGCAGGGTAGAAGATCCCGGACATAAGTCATTCAATTCATCTTCATTTGGGATCAGGATATCTACTCCGGACAGCACCTCTCTGGGCATCTGTCCGTACACGGAAGGCTTCAGGATAGTCTTTGCTCCATATTCATGGGCAATCCGGCAGGCCTCAGCGACCGTATCCAGTGGGATTTCTGATTGGATCAGGCAGTAGCCTGTATTTTTAAAGAAACGCTGCCGTTTCCTGATATCCTCCGGAGCCAGGATGTCGTTTGCGCCCGGCAGGATCGAGATGATGGACTGTCCGCCGGATTCCACAAATATAAATGCTTTTCCTGTATCAGCCTGGCTGCATCTTTTCACGCCGAAAGGCTCTACCCCGTACTCCTTGAGCGCTTTATAGATCGAGGCCGAGTCCAGGTCAGATCCTACATTTCCAATCAGAGTTACACGGTGTCCCAGTTTTGCCGCGCCGATGGACTGGTTTACGCCTTTTCCTCCGGGATAGATAAAGGAGGATGAAGTGCTGACCGTCTTGCCGCTGTGGGGCAGCTGCGGTACATTCAGGTAAGTATCGATATTGATACTGCCCACCACGGTGATCTTCGGAGCGTTTAGGTTAAAAGGCACACTGACGGTAGTCTGATTGTCCAGATGAAACTCCTGGACAAAAGAATGCAGGTCATCTGTCCGTTTTTCAATTTCGGCGATCATCTTATTGCATAAATAGGAGCCAAAATCTGCATTCAGCATCGTATAGGTGGAGATCTCAGAAATATCAGGGAAAGCCAGATCCTCCATCGTGTCATTTTTCAGGGAGATGAGTGAGATATCCTCCGGAATTCTATAGTTCAGCGTGTTCATGAGCTGATGGAACTTTAATGCCTCACGGTAATGAGATGATATAACAGCACTGATGCTGTGGGAGTTTACTTTGTGTATCAGAGACTCGTCCAGATCATAAAAGATCAGATCCTTGTCCAATTTTCTGTGATTGTCAAACAGGCATTTTTTATATCCGTTCAGGAAAGCGGAGGTCCGGCGGCCTTCTTTCAGGATACAAGCAATATCCCGGTGGCGTCGGTTGATCAATTCCTGGGTGATCCGGTATGCAGCTTCTTCGTATGGAATCATATGAGAATGATCACCGCCGTTGGGTCCGATGGTCATCATGGGAATGTTCATATCCTGAAAATGGGAGGTATAGGAAAGACTTTCAGCGGTCACCGGCTCCCAGATAATGCCGTCCACATTGTTCTTGCACAAAGAAGTTATATTTTTAAGTTCCTGCTCCATATCGGAGTAACTGTTATATACAAGAGTGCTGTATCCATTGGCCTGGGCAGTCTGCATAATCCCGTCCAGTGTAGAATCCAGGGAAATGGAAGAACGGAGCAGGACACCGAGGATCCATGTCTTCGCAGGACTTACAGTGGCAGCGGCATAAGGAGTATAATTGTACTCTTTTACGATCTTTAAAACTCTTTCTCTAGTCTCACTGCTGATGCTTTGATCCTTTTGATTGACGATTTTTGAAACAGTGGAAGCAGAGACACCTGCCAGCTGTGCAATTTCTTTTATGTTCATATAGTTACCTCCAGTTTTATCCTACATCCCATAATAGACAAAGAAAGAATAGATGTCAATATGTCCAAATGTGCAAAATATACAACAGAATAACAGAAAAAAAGGCAGAAATAACAAAAGTGATAAAAATATTGACAAACGATGATCTGAGTGATAAATTCTAAATAGGAAAATGATTTCGGAAAATAGTTTCTTAAAACAAAATGATGCAGATACAAAGAGGAAACAGAGATTGTGAGACAAAGCTATGGAAAGAGGAGGAGAAAGCTATGAGAAAGAAAAAGACCACATTAGCAGAAAGAGTTAAGGCGCAATTTTCGACCAAGTCCTTAGTGCTGATCCCTATTGCAGTCGGGATCAACCTAACCGGCGGGATGCTGTGTTCTGCGCTAAAGCTGCCGCTGTTTCTGGATATGATCGGAACAATCGTCGTCGCATGTCTTTCCGGCGTATGGGTTTCTGCCTTGTGCGGACTGCTGACAAATATTTTTCTGGCACTGGCGGCCAATCCGGTCTATCTGCCGTATTCTGTCGTGAGCGTTCTGTGTGCGGTGGTGACAGGATGCATGGTGAGAGCAGGGCTTTTCCAAAAGGTCTGGGGAGCCATACTGACATGGCTGGTCTGTACATTGACCAACACCGTTTCCGCATCTATTATTACGATCTTTGTATACGGCGGAGCAACCGGCGTCACCGGCACCTCTGTTTTAACGGCCACATTGACCGTAGCCACAAAAAATATCATAACGGCAGTTTTGTCTACGTCCATGCTTGAAAATCTTGTTGACAAAGGGATCACATTCCTGATCGCCTTTGTCATCATGCAAAAAATACCTAAGAGATTCCTGAGCCAGTACGCGCCGGACAGTGGCGGAGATGATTGGGAAGATGATGAGGACTAAGGAGGAGCGTATGGCGAAGATATCAAATACATTTATTCCGAAACATACAGTGATTGAGCGGATTCATCCTATGACAAAGATTCTGGCTGTGTTTTCTTTGGGACTTGGCACACTGGTTTTTCCATATTTATGGATCGGACCGGTGATCGTCATAGGATTGTTCGCTGTTGCCTGGCTGGGCCGTATCTTAAAAGAATTTGCAAGGGTTATGTTTGGATTTGGCATACCGGTCACTGCTATGCTTCTGTTCATCCAGGGATGCTACTATCCGGGAAATGTGACGGTGATTGCGGATTTAGGGTTTGCTCAGGTGGGACTTGAAGGCATCCGCTATGCGGCAAAAATCATATGTACGCTTTTTGTATTCCTGGGGACATTCTATATCATGAACAAAACGACTTACTCAGGGAAACTGGTAGCTGCGCTGACACAAAGCGGCCTGCCCCCGAAAGCTGGATATCTGGTGCTTGCAAGCCTGAATGTGGTTCCCCAGATGCAGAAAAGAATGGCGGTGATCAAAGAAGCACAGGAGGCAAGAGGCGTTGAGACCGGAGGGAACCTGTTTGCCAGAATAAAAGCTTACATACCTTTGCTAGGGCCGGTTGTCATGTCATCTCTGACAGATGCACAGGAGAGAGGAATGACACTGGAAACAAGAGGATTTGGGATTCAGGGAGTCAAGCAGACAACTTATGTTGAGGTTTCCAAGACTCATACAGACAAAGCAGTCAATGTATTTTTGGTCCTTTTTTTCATCGTTGCTTTGGCGGCGTCAGCTCTGATGAAATTTGGACTTATATAGAAAAGAGGAGAGGAAATGGGCAAGATAGTACTAGAAGTCAGAGATTTTTCTTTTAAATATAGACAGACAAAACGCAGAGCGTTAAAGAATGTCAGCTTTCAGGTTGAAAAAGGAAGCTTCTTCTGTGTGATCGGTGCCAACGGCTCGGGGAAATCTACTCTTTGCAATGCACTGACCGGTCTGGTCCCCCACTATTTTATGGGAAGATCGTCGGGAGAAGTTTTGGTAGAAGGTACTCCAGTGCACGAAAGCTCTGTTGCGGAGTTGTCATCTAAGGTTGGCTTTGTCTTCCAGAATCCGTTTAACCAGCTGTCCTACACAGCAGGTACAGTGGCTGAGGAACTGGCTTATGGTCTTGGGAACCGGGGGATACCCAGGGAAAAAATGTTCGAGAAAGTAGAGTATGTGGCAAAGTTGATGAGGATTGACCATATTCTTTCCAAAAATCCACTGGAGTTGTCTGGAGGCCAGGTCCAGAGAGTTGCGTTTGGCTCAGCGTTTATCATGGAACCGGAGATCCTCGTGTTAGATGAATGTACTACACAGCTGGACCCGGCAGGAAGCGAGGAGATTTTTGATATTGTAAAGCGTCTGAATCAAAAGGGGATCACAGTTGTCATGGTGGATCATGACATGGAACGTGTGGCCAGATATGCGGACAAGATTCTTGTCCTGGATCAGGGGAAGGCGGCTTTTGTTGGTAAGCCGAAAAGCATTTTCGGAGACCCCCTCATAGAAAATCATGGTATTGGAATACCAGATTATGTCAAGCTTAGCCGGGCTATGAAACAGCGGTATGATACCGTCTCTGATATTGAGATCACTGAGGAGCCGACCATAAAACTGGCAAAGGAGGTTCTCGGAAGATGAAGATTGAACTGAAAAAACTACGTTATGTGTATCCGTCCGGGGAAGAAGCTCTCAAAGGTGTTGATCTTATAATAGAAGGAACTGATCCTGTGGCACTCATTGGACAGAATGGTGCCGGTAAGACTACGGTTGTAAAACATTTTAATGGGATTTTGAGGCCTGTCTCAGGGGAGGTTCAGATCAACGGGGAAAGGATTGAAACGCGTTCCACGGCACAGTGGGCAAAACAGATTGGCTACGTATTTCAAAATCCCGATGACCAGCTGTTTCTGGAATCGGTAAAGAAAGAATTTGAATTCGGTCCAAAGCAGATCGGGCTGCCAGCAAAACAGATCAAAGAAAGAATGGAGTGGACGGCAGAGCTGGTCGGATTGTCCGAAAAACTGGATATGCATCCCTTTGATCTGACCATGGCAGAGAAAAAATTCTGCACCATCGGGGCCGTGATCATGATGGACCCAGACGTCTTCATCTTTGACGAGCCTACCTGTGGGCAGGATGTACAAGGAAATCTAAGACTGCACAGGATTCTTCAGACATTGAAAGAGAGAGGAAAACTTTGTATTACTATTTCTCATGATATGAAATTTGTCGCAGATAATTTTAATCGGATTGTTGTCATGCGCAGAGGGGAGGTGATTCTGGACGGCAGTGCCGAGGAGGTGTTTGCGCAGGTTGATATATTAAATAGAAGTTTTGTTTTGCCTCCGCCGATTACAAGAGTGGCGCAGGGGGCGGGATTACAACAGACAGTTTTTACGACAGAAGCATTTATGGAAGCATTAGAAAACGAAAGGATGGTTTAAGGAAATGGCAGATGTAAAAATTCAGATTTATGGGATCAGAACAGTGGAAGACGCAAGGATGGTTGTGGAGATGGGAGGACATCATCTTGGAGTATCCTACGGAAAGATCAAGAGGACTCCGGGGCAGCTGAGCTGTGAGCGGGCAAAAGAGATCTTTGAGGGTGTTCAGCCAGAAGCGGTGAGAATCGGCCTGACAGTGTCAGAGGATATTGATGAGATCACAGAGGACTTAAAAGCCGCATTCCCGGATGTGATGCATTTATCCGGAGATATTGAGGGAATCACCCCAGCTCAGGTGCAGGAACTGAAAAACAGATTTCCAGGACTTAAAATCATGCAGGCAATCCCAGTTTTGGCGGGTGTACCTCTGGAAGAACAGAAGGTCATGGAATACATCAAGGATTATGAAGGGGTGTCAGACTTTTTCCTGATCGACACGAAAGCGCCAGCTGCAGGAGATATCGGGGCTACAGGACTCACTCATGACCGGGACATTGATAAAAAGATCATTGAGAGCACGAAGGTACCTTGCATCATTGCTGGGGGGCTGGAAGCGTCCAATGTAGCGGAGGCCATCCACATCACACATCCATACGGCGTGGATTCCTTTAGTCTGACCAACTATGATGATGAGCGTGCTGACACAGAACGCTGCAAAGATCCGGCAAAAGTGCAGGCGTTTATTGAGGCGGCGCTGAATGCATAATGTGATCGTTGTCGGCGATGCCAATGTGGACATCATCGTACCTTATCCCCGGTTCTTGAATAAAGAGAGAACCCTGGTAGACTACCCAGAGCCTTCTCTTTTGGGAGGCGGAACCTCAGCCAACACAGCGGTTGCGCTGGCGAGGCTCGGTGTGGGAACTAGTCTGATCGGCACTGTCGGGGATGACCAGTACGGAAGGTACATTCAGGATGATCTTCAGAAAGAAGGCGTAGATATCTCAGATATGATTGTTGAGCCGGAACTGAACACAGTCGGAGTATTTGCGTTTATTGATGAAAACGGGGAACGCTATCTATGGGGATGGCCGAGGGTGGACCAGTCCTTTAAAGTGCTGGATGCGGGCAAAGTACCCTTTCAAAAGATCCAGAAAGCAGACTGGGTACACTCCTCTGGGATGTGTCTGGCCTATGACACTTCAGCAAGGGAAACTGTGATCAGAATTTTCAAAGAGAGTTTTCAAGCGGGAGTTCCCACGTCCTTTGATTTGAATCTAAGAGTGGATGACGGTATCCTAGATCCGGAATATGAAAAAGCAGTCCGCGAGATTATCCAATATACCACATATCTGCTTGGATCCGGGACGGATGAATTTGCTTATCTTGGTACAGAGCGGGATTGGATGGAAAATGCCAGATCGTTTGTCTCCGAAAGCCGTGTGGTGGTCGTGAGAAACGGAAAAGACGGTTCTTACGGATTTTCTTTAGAGGAAGAGACAGAGGTGCCGGCATATCAAGTCACTGTGGAGGACACCGTGGGGGCTGGAGATGTATATAATGCCGGATTTATCAGTGCGGTACTGGAAGGCAAAAATCTGAGGGAATGTCTGGCTGCCGGAAATGCAGTGTCTGGATATACTGTGGAACGAAAAGGAGCCAGAACCTGCCCTAATCTGGAACAGTTACAAACGTTTTTAAAGAAACATCAGTAGAAGAGAGGAGAGACAGTGATGAAGAAAGTAATTTTAGATTGTGATCCTGGACATGATGACGCTTTTGCTATGATGCTTGCGGTACAGCACTTGGATGTGCTGGGAATCACTACCATCGGCGGAAACTGTACGCTTGAAAATGTGACAAAAAATGCTCTGAAGGTACTGGAAGTGCTGGGAAGAACTGATATTCCTGTATTTGCGGGACATTCCTGCCCTACGACAGTACCGCTGGTGACTGCGCCCCAGTTTCATGGGGAGACAGGTCTGGACGGCCCGGTCCTTCCAGAGCCTGTCACAAAAGCCCAGGACAAACATGCGGTGGATTTTATCGTAGAGACCGTCATGAACACAGAGGACGTCACACTGATCGCTACAGGCCCTCTGACAAACATTGCGGCGGCGATCAACAGAGAACCTGGGATCGTAGATCGTGTCAAAGAACTGAGCATCATGGGAGGCTCCGTTACCTATGGGAACTGGACTCCTGCCGCAGAATTTAATATTTATGTGGACCCGGAAGCGGCTTACAGAGTCTTTAATTCAGGCATTCACGTAAAAATGTCTGGCATCAATCTGACCAGACAGTGCTGTCTTACGGCAGAGCATGTTGCAAAATTCCGTGAGATCGGGACAAAAGCGGCAAATTTTGCAGCAGATCTGACAGAATTCTTTATTGATACGACTGTAAAGAGTGCATCTCTTTCTGGAGCCAACATGCACGATGCCTGTGCGGTGGCATGGCTGGTGGATCCGTCATTGATCAAAGCGGCGGATATGCATATTGATGTGGAGTTGAAAGGGGAACTTACAAGGGGAATGACCGTATGCGACTATCGGCATTTAAGAGGGACAGATCCGGCAGTGGATCTGTGCAGAGAACCCCAGATGGACTACAGAGGAGAACAGCCAAATGCGGAAGCCGCTCTTGAGTTGGATTTCCCTGGATTTATGGAACTTTTATATCGGACGCTGGAGCACTATAACTGATGAAATATGAAATGATCCTATGGGATTTTGACGGAACTCTGGCGGATACGGGAAAGGATGTATGGAATTCTTTGGAATATGCTGCGGCAAAATGCGGCGGACAGCTGCCAAAAGAGTTTAAAAGCGATGACAGCAATCTGGGAAAAACCGTTAAGGATGTGTTCCTCCAGATTTATCCGGCCCCAAAAGAAGAACAATATGAATGGTATGAGGATCTGGTCCGGGTCCATTACCGGACGGTATGTGAATACCAACATACATATCTCTATCCGGGTATCCGCAGGCTGATCCGGGAAACCAGAGAGGCCGGAGTGAGGCACTATATCGTCACAATGAAAGCAGAGGAAGCGCTGGAAAGGATCCTTGAGAAAAAGGGCTGGGCAGAACTGTTTGACGGCTGGATTTCTCCGGACTCTCTCCCGGGAGAGGAAAGAACAAAAGGCGAAATGATCGCCCAGGTACTGAAGGAAACGGGGATACAAACCAGCGCATGTGTCTATATAGGAGATACATGGAGCGACGTAAAAGCCGCAGACGAAAATGGGATAGACTGTATCGGGGTCACATACGGAGACGGGGATGCGAAAGCGGTCTGTTCTCTAAAGCCCCGGTATTGCGCGGAGAATGTTACTGAGATCCGTAGAATTTTAAAAGAAAGGGTGTAAATATGCTTCAGGATTTTAACATATGTATCAATACAAACTTTGTGTTTGGAAAAGATGCGCAAAATCAGATTGGAAGTAAATTAAAGCAGATGGGCATCCAAAAGGTTTTGATCCATCATGATAACGGGAAGTTTTTATATGACGGCGGCCTTCTGGATCAGATAAAGAAGCAGCTTTCACAGAAGGGCATTGAGAGCCTGGAGCTAGGCGGGGTCCTGCCCAATCCCAGATTATCTCTTGTACGGGAAGGTATCCATCTGGCGAAAAAAGAACAGGTGGACATGGTACTCGCCATTGGCGGAGGAAGTGTCATAGATTCTGCCAAAGCCATCGGGCTGGGAGCTGTGTCAGATACAGATGTATGGGATTTTTTCACAGGAGCAGAAATTCCGAAAAGTTCTCTGCCCACTGGAGTGATTCTGACCTGTCCGGCAACCGGAAGTGAATCCAGCGATGTAGCTGTCATTAATCACGTGGAGCTTGGGAAAAAACTTTTGGTCAGCAGTCCGGTCATACGTCCGGCCATTGCATTTATGAATCCTCAATTGACCTGTTCCCTGCCTCCGTTTTTGACTGCATGCGGTGTGGTGGATATGTTTTCACATGTATGCGAGAGATACTTTACACCAGACACGGAGATCGGAGTGATCGACCGAATGGCGGAAGGAATTCTGAAAACCTTGGTGGATATTGGGCCAAAAGTACTGCAAGAGCCGCACAACTATGCTTATCGGGCAGAGATCATGTGGATTGGGTCCATTGCGCATAATGATACGGTAGGCATAGGGAGAGTCCAGGACTGGTCCACTCATGTAATCGGAAATGAGCTGAGTGCACTTTACGACACGCCGCACGGTGCTACCCTCTCGATTATTATGGGAGCCTGGATGAGATATGTCTATCAGGAGAAGCCGGAACGGTTTGCCCGGTTTGCCAAAGAAGTATTTGGAGTGCAGTGGAACGGGAACAATACACTGGAAGCAGCTTTTCAGGGGATTTTGAAAACGGAAGAATATTTCCGCAGTATGGGAATGCCAGTTTCATTTGAGGATTACGGCATTCCAAAAGACGAAGTGGAGAAGATGCTTGACCAGATCGCTTTTGGCGGAGAGGATGACAGCATCGGAGGTATCAAAAGACTGAACCGGGAGGATTGCCGCAGAATATTTGAGACGGCATTTTAAACTTGGAAAAAAACGAGTGAGGGAGACATGAAAATACTAAATTTTGGTTCTTTAAATATCGATTATGTTTATGGCGTAAGTCATTTTGTAGAAAAGGGAGAGACTATTTCTTCTGATACGCTTCAGGTATTTGCCGGAGGGAAGGGGCTTAACCAGTCCATTGCCCTGAGCAGAGCCGGGGCAGATGTCTATCATGCGGGTGTCATAGGGACAGATGGATCTTTTTTGGGAGAAATTCTTTGTGAGGCAGAGGTGGATACCCGTTATCTTAAGATCAGCCAGGAAATCCGCACGGGCAACGCAGTGATTCAAAAAGACAGAGAAGGAGACAACTGTATTATTTTGTACGGCGGCGCAAACCAGGCAGTTACAAAGGACCAGGTCGACATGGTGTTGGAAGATTTTCAGAAAGGAGACTGTCTGATTCTTCAAAATGAGATCAGTGAGATTCCTTATCTTGTTGAGAAAGCTCATGACAGGGGCATGCAGACCGTCCTGAATCCATCTCCGATGAATGAGAAAATTTTTGAGATAAATTTAGATTTTATAGACTGCTTCATCCTGAACGAAGTGGAAGCCCGGGCACTGCTCCAGTCAGACGGGGACAGCAAAGATTTGTTAAAAAAGCTTAACGAGAGATTTCCTCATGCGGAGATCGTACTTACGCTGGGAGAAAAGGGTTCCATATACTCTGGTGCACAGGGGATGATAGAGCAGTCCGCATACAAAGTGGACACAGTGGATACCACAGCGGCAGGGGATACCTTTACAGGATATTATACATCCAGCCGTCTGATGGGAAAAACAGTGAAAGAGTCACTGGATATGGCCGCCAAGGCTTCGGCAATCGCGGTATCTAAAATGGGTGCGGCACCGTCCATTCCAAAAAGAGATCAAGTGCTTGAGTTTGCGGCAGATTCGTTTTCAGAATAGGCATAAAGATAAAAGGAGGAATGAAATGAAAACAAGAAAAGTAATCATTGACACAGACCCTGGCATCGATGATGCAGCGGCGATTGCGGTCATGCTTTCAGAGCCGTCACTGGACGTAAAGCTGATCGCCAGTGTGTCTGGAAACGTGGGGATTGAACACACCACTAACAATGCGCTGAAGCTTTTGGCTTTCCTAAAAAAAGACGTGCCGGTAGCAAAGGGCGCTGCGGCTCCGCTCTTAAGAGATAACAGGTTTGCAACCAATGCACATGGGAAATCCGGAATGGGAGGTTTTGATTTTCCGGAACCTAAGAATGAATTGCTGCTGGAAGAAAATGCAGTGCTCAGTGAATACCGTACACTGATGGACTGCAAAGAGAAGGTTTCCATTTTAACTCTTGGGCCTCTGACCAATATTGCATTGCTGATCTCAACATTTCCGGAAGTGAAGGGAAAAATTGAAGAGATCATTATGATGGGAGGTTCCACAGAGAGAGGAAATATCGGGATTTATGGAGAATTCAATGTCACCATTGACCCGGAGGCTGCAAAAATCGTTTTCCGTTCCGGCATTCCGATCACTATGGTAGGATTGGATATCGGAAGAAAAGCCAGACTTACGGTTGGAGACCTGGAAGAGCTTGAAAAAGGCGGAGAGACAGGAATGATGATCAGCTCTCTGTTCCGTTCCTACGATGGAGGACATATTGAAGAAGGAGTGAAGATGTATGATCCGTCCGCGGCCATGTATCTTATGGAACCGGAGCTTTTTGAGACAAAAAAGGCTTTTGTCGATGTCGAGACCGCAAGCCCTATCACAATGGGTGCCACTGTCGTGGATTTTGATGAAACATTAAGCGGGACAAAGAATGTATCTGTCTGCGTTGATGTTGATGTGGAGCGTTTCCGCAGGCGCTATGTGCAGAGAGTCGCAGAAGCAGAACGTAAGTAACAAGAAAACAGTAAAAAATAGTTTTGAAAGGTATGGTATAGGTAATGTCCAATACAGATGAGAGAAAAACAACAGGAATCCCGGTGCCTGCAGAGGGGACACCGGAATTCCAGACAATGAACCGAATGGCAAAACGTGCGATTCCGCTGGTATTAATCATTTTTATTTTTGGTATTTTGGAGCAGCAGGCGTTTGGGATGATTTTTGTAAATATCGGGAAACAGCTGGGAACCCCGGAACTGGCGTCTCTGATCACATCCCTTCCAGGCATAGCCCTTGGAATCGTGTGTGTCATTTACGGCTCGCTGGGTGACTTTGTATCCCTGAAAAAGATGACACTGCTCGGAACCGTTGTTTTTGTTATCGGTTCCGCCATCGGATTTCTACTTGGCCCTGTGAGCATTTGGGCTGTTGTAGCTGCACGTATGCTCCAGTCCATCGGTGGACAGGTTGCAGGCTCCGTATTCCTGGTACTTGTATCGAAATACATCTCCCAGAAAGAGAGGGTTGTTTATTACGGGATTTTTGTGGCAGTCTTCAGATTTTCGGCGGCACTGGGCGTGGTCGCGGCTGGTTATGTGACAAAGATCGACTGGCGGTGGATGTTTGCCATTCCGGTAATCTCTGTTGTATTTATGCCGGCACTGGCGAAAAACCTTCCGGATGAACATGCAAAGGGCGCAAAGATTGACGGATGGGGCTTTACACTGATCGGAGCTTTTGCCGGAGCTATCACAATGTTCTTCACTGATATGAATCTGCTCTGGTCCGTTGCATCGGTTGTGACTCTGGCAGCTTTCATCATATACATCAACAAAGCAGAAGATCCGATCATCACACCGGCATTTTTAAAGAATCCTGCATTTGTGGCAACCATGGTGGTCATTTTCGTGGGTTACTTCTTCAGCTATACATTGAACGCAGGTGTAAATGCCATCGGGCTTGAAGTGTTTGGTATTGACTCAGCCCAGGTTTCCAACCTGCTTGTGTGGTCCATTCTTCTGGCAGCAGTCCTTGGTTTTGTGTGTGGACCTGTAATTAAGAAGATTGGACGATCCGCGGCTATCATCATGGCTTTAGCGGCAATGGGAATCGGCCTTATAGCGATTGCGTTCGCGATTCCTTATGGAAAGATTGCGGCCCTAGCTGCAGCACCGTGTATCTACTACTTCGGAACATCATTTTTCTACTCTCCGATCGTAGATACGGCGACATTGACGGTTTCACCGGAAGAGTCAGGACGTGTTCTGGGGATCAATGACCTTGTACAGGCTATCACTGGATCTGTCGGTGTAGCAGTATTCGGACAAATGATGTCAGCCGGCGTCATGTCAGGAGGAAGCATCACAGGAGTAAAAGCCGGAGCAGCTTCCACATACGCAAATGTATTCTTAATCGGCGGTATTGTCGTGCTTGCGGCATTGGTCATCTTTATCCTCACAAAGAAAATGATATACAGCCGTTCCAGAAAAGACGGATAAAATAATTAGGAAAACAAGACGGGAAATCTTTATAGATCCCTGTCTTGTTTTTTCTTGACGAAAGATATTTTAAGATTTATAATCTATATGACTAAAAGAAAATGAAAGGTCATATAGATTGGAGGGATATAAATGCCAAGGTTCAGCGACACAGAAAGAGAACGAATAAAGCAAAAATTAATGCAGGAAGGAGAACGTCTATTTACTTCTTTTGGGATTAAAAAAGTATCCATTGACGAAATCGTACGGGCTGCCGGGATCGCCAAAGGTTCATTTTATTCTTTTTACCCGAGTAAAGAACATCTCTATATGGAGATTGCCGGAAATCTACAGATGAAGATGTGGCGTGAGATGGATGATTTTTTAAAGGAAAACCGTTCTCTGGAGCCAAGAGAACTCTGTAAGCAATGTTTTATTCTAATGTTTAACGGGATACAGCGTTATCCTATGCTGAAACAAGCTGACAGTGAAACTGCTGAATATCTATACCGCAAGCTGCCCGATGAAGTGATTGAGGCACATACAAAAGATGACAGTCATGAACTTATCAGACTACAGGAATTCGGCATTCATTTTAACTGTGGAATCGAAATTGCCACAAAAACATTACAGACGCTTGCCATCAGTTTCCTCAATTTACAGCAGGATTCTCCTGCTGACCAACAGACGATAATGGGGATCATGCTGGATGGTGTATTGAAGGAGATCATCAGTGAAAAATGTGATTGAGGTCCAGAATGTCTATCTTAAATATCCATCTTCAAAAAATGATACGATCCGTGGGATCAGTTTTGACGTAAAGGAAGGTGAGATCTTCGGTTTTCTTGGGCCGTCCGGCGCAGGGAAAAGCACCATGCAGAAAATCTTGACAGGAACCCTTCGGGATTACCGGGGGAGTGTACATATTTTTGATACAGAGATGAGGCAGAGAACACATGATTATTATGAAAAAATAGGAGTGGATTTTGAATTTCCGAACTTTTACGGTAAATTCACTGCCCTTGAAAACCTAAAGTATTTCGCTTCTCTATATTCAGGCAGAACAACTGATCCCTTGAAGCTTTTAGAGAAGGTCGGCCTTTTGCATGATGCTGATAAGAAGGTTTCTAGTTATTCAAAGGGGATGAAAATGAGGCTTGGTTTTGTACGTTCTCTGCTTCATGACCCGAAGCTTCTTTTTCTGGATGAGCCGACCAGCGGTCTTGATCCTGCAAATGCAAGAGTCTTAAAGGATATGATCCTGGAGCAAAAGAAGATGGGAAAAACGATCATTTTAACAACCCATAATATGCAGGATGCAGAGGAACTCTGCGGACGTGTTGCCTTTATGGCAGATGGAACGATCAAGGCCATCGATTCTCCGCACGCCCTGCGCAAAGGCGGGACCAATACACAAGTAGAATATACCTTTTTAGACAATACAAGAGAGATAAGAAAGGTCTGCACTCTTTCCAATCTGGCACATTCACAGGACTTTCAAACCGCACTGAAAAAAGGGTTACTGACAAGCATTCATTCAAAGGAGCAAACCCTTGAGGATGTATTTATTGCGCTGACAGGAAGGGGCCTGCAATGAGATTTTTATCTGCCTTAAAAAACGACATTCATTTTCAAATTAAATATGGATTCTATTTTTTGTACGCTTTTTTCAGTGTGGTTTATATTGCTGTGCTGATGATCATACCCCAGGAATATAAAAAAATGACAGCGTCCCTTATTATTTTGACTGACCCCGCAATGCTAGGTATTTTCTTTATGGACGGTATATGGCTGCTGGAAAAAGGGGAAGGGCTGCACCGTTTTTGGAGTATCTCACCTCTTTGTCCTATGGAATATACATTGTCAAAAGCCATATCCCTGGCAATCCTGTCAACGGTATCAGCGGATCTCATCGTGCTGGCTGCTATGAGGAGCACAATCCATTTCGTATTCTTGTCTTTTAGTGTATTTACTGGTGCGGTTGTTTTTAATGTCATTGGACTGATCCTGGCATCCTATGCCCGTTCAGTCAACCACTATATGATCATTGTCATATTTCCTGCGGTCTTTTTGTCCGTACCGCCTGTCCTGACAGCATTTGGAATCACTCATCCGCTTTTGGAGATGTTCCCTGGTACAGCGTTATGGCATTTGCTTGCAAAGTCGATCCATATGGCAGAAACTATAAATGGCTTTCTGTGGGTCAATCTGATCTTCTGGTTCGGGATGATGTTATACTTTGCCAATAAACGGATTGGAGCCGCGCTGCAGTCGGAAGGAGGCGGGAACTTATGAAGCACACGATGAAACTTTTTGAAATAGGTTTGAGACAAATAGCAAAAGACGGAATGCTGCTTGTTCTCCTTCCGGCGCCTGTGTTCGCAGGAATCTTTTTTAAATTTGCCATTCCTGTCATCAATGACATATTGACAAGAAAATTCTTTTTTTCTATCTCAGCCTGGTATGGTCTGGCAGACGGTATGTTACTTTGCCTGACCCCTATGTTTGCAGCAATGATCTCGGCGTTTTTGCTTTTGGAGGAGAGGGATGAGGGTTTAAGCGCCTTTTATCAGATTACACCGGCAGAAGGATCTTCTTACCTAAACGCTCGAATCGGCCTGCCGATGATATGGGCATTTCTTACGACAATTTTTGTTGTTTGTTTCTTTAAAATTTCCCCTCTATCCTTTAAAGTGATACTTTTAAGCGCCCTCATCAGCAGTTTAACGGGGATGTCTTTGGCGATGATGGTTGTTTCCATTGCAGGAAACCGTGTGGAAGGGCTTGCTCTGTCTAAGTTGATGGGAATCAGCTTTATCGGACTTATTTTAATATGGTTTATTCCTGCTCCGTATCATTTTATCATGGCTTTTCTTCCTTCTTTCTGGATAGGGAAACTGCTGATGGACGGAGCGGATCCCTTTTCATTTATGTTTGGGCTTATCTCCTGTTTTTTATGGATTGCCTTTTTCACAAGAAGATTTTTGAATAGAGTGTAGTTTACAATTCCTGAAGGCCGTTTCTAAACTTCAGAGGCGATATCCCCTCTCTCCGTGAGAATGCGTTGATAAAGCTGGCACTGGAGCTGTATCCCAGATATTCAGAAATGCTCTCAATGGTCTGTGACGTGGTTTTTAACATGGTTTTGGCCAGATTAATCTTACAGAGCGCTGCGTATTCGATGGGAGAGTACCCTGTCTCAGCCTTAAACAGATGAGAAAAATAGTAAGGGCTCAAATTGACATGTCCGGAAATATCTTTAAGTGTAAGGTTATTACAGGGATTATCCCGGATAAACCGAATGGCATCGGAAACAGCGGGAGAGCTTTCCATACCGGTTCCGGGTACAGAATGCCGGAAGGACTGGATCTGGCAGAGGCAGCTATAGATGACAGAAGACAGCTCTGCGTCTGTGACCTCCTGTTCAAACCGGAGTTTTGTGACCAGTGAATTAGCCAAATTATAGATCTGCCTGTGGTTATCCAGATTAAAAAGAGGTCCTTTGTTTTGGCTGATCAAATGTCTGGTGACAGAGACCGCATTACTCCCGCAATAGTGCATATAGATAAATTCACAGGAATCACCGGAATAATAAACATGGGGATTTTCCCCGTCAATCAATATGATATCGTTCTTTGCCGCGGGATAGCAGCTTCCCTCATATTCCAGATAAAATGTACCATCCGTTACATACAGCATCAGGGGGGAATGGTTTCCCTGACGTTGTATGCGGTATCCTTGGCGGCAGTAAAAATGTCCGCAGTTGATAATATAGTAGTAATAGTCCGTGAAGGTATCCGATGGTGCAAAGAAAAAATACTCCGATTCCGGAAGTACGCCTGGTTCCCGGCATATCATAAAAACCCTCCTTATCTAAAACTAGAAAACAGAAATATTCTATAGTGTTAAAGTTCTTTTTTTATTATATTATGAGATATCAAAAAAAGCAATCTGAATAAATTTTATAGCAAGACCGAATAGTGTAACAGCAAATAGACTGTGCTAAGATATCTTTAACAGGTAAGCCTGCAGCTATTGCTGATACAAGGTACTTGAAAAGCAATCTGATGATATAGAGTGAAAAAGGAGAATAAAATTATGAACACAACAGACGCAGGGAAAAAAGCAATGTTAGATTCTATGAAAGGATTGATCGTATCTTGCCAGACACAGCCGGATGACCCAATCTATACAGAAGATATGGCAGTGAAGATGGCAGAAGCGGCGGCATGGGCAGGTGCCTCCGGGATCCGGGCAAACACTCCGGAACAGATCCGGGCTATCAAGGAGGCCGTGAATCTGCCGGTGATCGGTCTCTATAAGATCTGGAATGAAGGCACAGACGTTTTTATTACCCCTACCCTGGAAGCGGCAAAGCAGGTATGGGAAGCCGGGGCCGAGATCATCGCTCTGGACTGCACAGACCAGCTGACAGACAAGGGGCGTCCGGCCTGGGAACTGATGCCAGAGGTTAAAAAAGAGATACCGGAAGCTATGATTTTTGCTGACGTGTCCAACTATGAAGAGGCCAGGCGGGCTGTGGAACTTGGAGCGGATATTGTGGCACCAACTCTTTATGGGTACACAGAGGCAACAAAACACATTGAAGAGCCGGATTTAAGGGAGTTTGCAAGGATGTGCCGTGACTTTGGAGAGGATGTCTATATGATGATGGAGGGACATATCTATACCCCGGAGGATGCTATGAAATGCTTGTATCTGGGAGCGCATGCGGTTGTGGTAGGAAGTGCCATCACAAGGCCCCATCTGACAGCAAAACGTTTTGTGGACCTGATCTCAGGCTATCAGAGTAATTGGAGAGATGCTGAAAAGGCAAAGCATTAGACGTTGCCGGAAGGAGGAACAGCTATGGTTCAATTTGATGTGGACGGAGCCCAGAATGTAGAGGTAAGTTTAAAAATCCCGTGTGAAAAGTCTTTGAAGGAACAGCTTTTGATTATGGAGGAATACACGAAGGTGCATCAGACCTATGCGGATGCCCCGAAGGAAGTCCGGGAAGTGGAATGCCTGAAGGTCTTATATCCGAGAATGTTTAGGAGTATTGAATCTGAGGATTTGATTGCAGGGAGGCTGGATTTTCTGCCTATCGGGTTTGGGTGTGTCACTTCCCTGGGCGGAGTCGGCCATTACTGTGTATTTCATAAGCTCAGAGAATTTCAGTCCCAGCTTTCTACAGAATCAGAAAAAAAGCGGACAGACATTCTTTATGATTACTGGCTGGAGCATGACCTGAAAACGGTCTACTGCAGAGAGGTACTCACCGAAGATACCATCGGACGGTTTATAGACTGTGAATATCCACTGATTGCCACTGCAAGGCTGTCCGGTATGATGCTGGACTATCCGAAGCTCCTTCAAAAAGGCATCGGCGGATTAAGAAAGGACATCGAAGAAAAAAGCAGGCAGAGTCCCGGCAATCATTTTTATAAAGGGGCATTAGGAACGCTTGACATTTTCGTGCAGTCAGCGCAGTATCTCTGTGAGATGGCGGAACAACAAAAGAAAACCTGTGATGAGGGACGCCGGAAAGAACTGGAAACCATGTGCAGATCTCTAAAAAAGATTCAGTCAGAGAAACCGGAAACCTTCCATGAGGCCCTACAGCTGATCTGGCTGTACGCCTTGCTTTCGGGGGTCATCAACTACGGGCGCCTGGATGATTATCTGGGCCCGTATCTGGCCGCGGATCTAAAAAACAACAGGATTACCGAGGAAGAGGCCTACCGTTATGTCCATTCCCTGTGGACCATGATCGAAAACAGGAGGACCACAGTCAACGGAAGGATCATCGTAGGGGGAAGAGGACGGAAACATCCGCAGGAAGCGGATCAGTTTCTGCATATTGCCATGAAAGTGGCAAAAAATTGTCGTTATGTAGAACCGCAGTTTACACTTCGTCTGGATCAGGATACTTCTGACGAGATCTGGAATGAAGCCTTTGATGCATTAGAGGTTGGAGCAACATATCCAACTCTATATAATGATGATGTAAATATTCCGGCAGTTGCCTATGGGATGCGGGTAGACGAAAAAACGGCAGAGCAGTACGTCCCTTTTGGATGTACGGAATATGTTATACAGGGGCAGAGTACAGGAACTCCCAATGTCTGTATCAATCTTTTAAAGCTTCTCAATATATTTATGAATGAGGGCGTGGATCCTATGGACGGGAAAAACAAGTCCGGAGGATTTCCGCTAAAGAAATTGGAGGAATACCCTACGTTTGAATCCTTTTATGAGGGTTATCAAAGCTTTCTTGACTATTACCTGGACCTGTCTGTAGAGGCACAGTACCATTCCTATAAGGTCATGAACCGGCAGGTGTCTTTTCTGTTCACCAGCATTTTGACCGATGACTGTCTGGAACGGGGAAAGGCTCTTTTAGACGGCGGAGTCCGCTATCTGGGTGGTACAAATGAGACTTACGGTAATATCAATACCTCGGATTCCCTCTGGGCAGTGAAGCATCTGGTCTATGACACGAAGAAGTATACATTAAGAGAACTGCATGAGGCAGTCTTGCACAACTTTGAGGGATACGAAGCTGTCAGGAAAGACTGTCTTACCTGTGACAAATATGGAAATGATCTGGATACAGCCGACGGCATGGCCAATGATCTGTATGAATTTGTGGCGAAGGGAGTCCGGGACCGTGGAATCAGGAAGGGAATGCAGTATTTTCTCATTGTGATCAGCAATAACCAGCTAAACACAGAGTGGGGAAACCGGACTGCTGCCTCACCGGACGGACGTCTGTCCGGGATGTACATGAATCCGGCTAACAACCCACAGGGAGGAGCGGATAAGAGCGGGCCCACTGCAATGTTAAATTCGCTTTCCAAATTTGATGCCAGATACCATGGAGGATCCGTACAGAATATTAAGTTCTCGCCGTCCATGTTCAGAGAAAACAGACAGATCATCAAACAGCTGATGAAGACATATTTTAAAAAAGGAGGCTGCCATCTTATGGTGACGGTGGTGGATAAAGCCACGTTGGAGGATGCTGTGAAGCATCCGGAAAAGTATCAGGATCTGATCGTCAGGGTCAGCGGTTTTTCGGCTGTGTTTGTCAACCTGACACCGAATGTGCAGCAGGAGCTTTTGAGCCGGTCCACCTATGATGAGGAAAGGTTTGGGATGAGGGGATGAAAAAACAGCTGTCTGTTATGGAGATTGAACGGTTTGCCATCCATGACGGTCCGGGGATCCGTACCACTGTGTTTTTGCAGGGGTGTCCTCTTCACTGCCTCTGGTGTGCAAATCCGGAATCCCAGACTATAGGAAGTAAATTGATGTACTATAAGGAAAAATGTGTGGGCTGCGGAACCTGCGCCGGTGTCTGTACGAATCAGGCCATTGAGATGAAAGAGGGCAGGCCGCTGATCCACAGGGATAAATGCAGGCAATGCCGCAGATGCGAGTCAAGCTGCTTTCAGACCGCTATTCGTTTTTCAGGGGAAAAACGGACTGTGGAAAGCATCATGGCGGAGGTTCTCCGGGACAGGGACTATTATGAAGAATCCGGAGGCGGGGTGACCGTATCAGGGGGCGAGGCCTTTGTACAATTTGAGGGATTTATGGAGCTTTTAAGACAGTGCCGGGCAGCCGGGATATCCACCGCTGTAGAGACCTGCGGCCATGTTCCGGCAGATCAAGTGAAACAAGCCCTTCCGTGGATTGATCTTTTTCTATTTGATTTAAAGCATACAGATCCTGAGTACTTTTACCGGTATACGGGAGGGGACCTGAATCTGGTGTTGGGTAATTTAAAGTACCTTGCAAGAAAAGTTCCCGAAAAAATCATCGTGCGGGTACCTGTCATCCCCGGATTTAATTTTGATGAGAAATCCATCACAGGGATTTTTAAAGAAACGGCTTCCCTTGGCATTAAAAGGGTTCAGCTGCTTCCCTACCACACCTTGGGCATTGGAAAATATGAGAGGCTGGGCATGCCATATCTTCTCAAAAGCCAGGAATCCTTAAAAAAGAAGGACTTGGAGCGTTTTTGTTCCATGGGACAGGAAAAAGGATTGGAAATTCAGATCGGAGGAGACTGAAACTTACCGGATAATATGTTATGATACCTTTATGAAACAAAAACAGGCAACCAAAAAGGAGTTAATGACATGAAAACAGCAGATGAAAGAAAAAAAGCAATCTTAGAATCTATGAAGGGTCTGATCGTATCCTGCCAGGTACAGCCGGAGGATCCGATCTATACAGATAATATGGTCGTTAAGATGGCAGAAGCTGCACAGTGGGCGGGAGCTGTCGGGATCCGCGCCAATTCTCCGGAGCAGATCAAGGCCATCAAAAATGTAGTGGATCTGCCGCTGATCGGTTTATATAAAATTAAGAGAGGTGATGAAGAGGTTTTTATCACTCCTACACTGGAAGCAGCAAAGCAGGTCTGGGAAGCCGGCGCTGAAATCATTGCAATGGACTGCACGGACCGGATGACAAAGGAAGGCCGCCATGCATGGGAGCTTGTGGAAGATGTAAAGAGGGAAATCCCTGAAGCCATGATCTTTGCTGATGTCTCTACTTACGATGAAGCAAAAAAAGCTGTGGAATTGGGCGTGGACATTGTAGCGCCTACTCTGTTTGGATACACAGAAGCGACCAAACATTTTGAGAGCCAGGATATGAGAGCCTTTGCAAAGATGTGCAGGGATTTTAAAGATGATGTGTATGTGATGATGGAAGGGCATATCAATACTCCGGAAGAGGCGGTAAAATGTCTGTATCTTGGGGCACATGCGGTGGTTGTCGGAAGTGCGATCACAAGGCCTCATCTGACTGCAAAACGATTTACGGATTTGATTTCAGGCTATCAGGAGTAGGCCTTAAGAAGTTATTCACATTCTGTGATGCGTCATTCGCCATAAAATATAGAGACTGTAAAAAGACTGTGCTATCATATGCAAAACGGAACTTATTATTTTTACAGGGAGGTATTTTATGAGATATTATCACATAGACATGCATATGCCGGTGAGAGATTTGATAACTCTGCCTAGTTTATTCAGCACGATTCCAGATAATCCAAGCGGATATGCCCAGGTTCTCACGGCTCCTGTACCCTTACATATGGGAATGCAAGCTACTGAAGGAAAAGAGATGCGGGAAATCCTTCATGAGCGGGCAGAGCAGCCAACAAGGGTAGCAAGCAATCAATATGTTCTTGCAGGAGGGGTTTTTACTTCTTGTTTTGTACTTGTACTATATCATATAGGAGAGCCGGACTGCGTGTATGCACGTCATTTTCAGATTTCACATCTGGATACTGCAGTGGGAGAGATGCCTGCTTTTGGAGACGAAACGTGGGCAATCCTGGCCAGACCTGAATTAGATGGCAGTTATGGTACAGTCGCAAATAATCTAGTTGCCGCATATGGGACTGATCACGTATGTTTAATCGATGGCTTTACTAACTTTTCCGTGACTGGTGATAGAAAAATTAGATTTTGCTAGCATGTGTAATTACAATAATCTGTGTACGGCAGGTAGAACTACCGCACACAGATTATTTTTGTTCTTACGATGGGGAGAGGCTATGGGCTTGCCAATTTTATTCTGTTTGGATGTTTTCCCGCCCTTATTCCTTACAGTCTTCAAATCTTGGTTCTATATATTCTTTAATAAATTCTATCCGGTCGGTCACCTTTGGTTTAAAAAGAGAAGCGATGGCGACGGTCAGATTTTTCTTTGTATTGACGTAGATCACATTTCCGCCGTCCCCCATGGCCGCAAAGCCGTCCTCGTGAATCCACCATAAATATCCATAAGAGAGACTCATCCTTTCCCACCGGCTGTGTTCCTTTGTACTCTCGCTGACCCACTCTGCAGAGACAATACGTTTCTTATTCCACAGGCCGCCGTTTAGGTATAACTGGCCCAGCTTTGCCATATCCACAGGAGAGAGTGTAAGACCCCAGCCCGCAGTATTAGTCCCGGATGGATCAACTGCCCAGCCGCTGATATCCGTGGCTTTATTAAATGCCATCTGTTCTTCTTTGGAATGAAATATTACACTGCGCTCTACCGTGATCCCAAGAGGGCGGAAAAGGTGTTCAGAGGCAAAGTCAAATACAGACTGTCCAGTGGCGTTTCTTAGAATGCCAGATAAAATATCAGGTCCTATGAGTGGAGTATACCTAAATTGTCCTATTTTTCCCCTGCCTCCCAACAAGTCGAGGCTGAATGTTACCATGTCATCGCTAGTGAAATATTTGACGTAAGGTGCGAATTTATATTTATATGGGGCTGTCATGGTCAGCAGATCCCGTAACGTTACATTTTGTATTGTTTTTTCTCTCTGTTTTGGGATGTAATCAGGGAAAAAATCCAGCACCCTCTGGCCAATGTCTGCAATGTACCCTTTATCTATGGCAATTCCGATCAAAATAGAGATGATGCTTTTTGTCACAGAATATATGTGGATGCGGCTTACGGCAGTACAGCCATTAAAATAATGTTCGTATTGAGTTTCACCGTCCTTTAATATAACTACGCCTGCAATGTTACCGCAGTCCTTAGTGATGATGGTTTCCAGCTCCTGCATGTTTGATTGATTTATCATAATTCCTCCTTTAATCATTCATTTTTTGTGATAAAGGATATCCTTAAGATTAAGGATAAAGCCATTAAAAATTGATTACAAGCCCTATTTTTAAAAAATATTTAATGATATATTTGTTGTTGAAAGGAAGTGATAAGATGAAGATTCGGAATCAATATACTTGTCCTTTAGAGATAGTACACGATATTACAAGAGGGAAGTGGAAACCAATAAGCTTTGCTGATCATTGATGTTCAAAATGATTATTTTGAGAATGGGAAATGCCGGCTGCATCAACCGGAAGCCGCATTAAAGGCAATCCAGAGACTTTTGAAGTATTTTAGAGATATGAACTATCAAGTTTATTATATCCAGCATATTGCGGCAAAAGATGCGCCTTTTTTTGTACCGAATACAGAGGGGGTAAAGAGTTCTGAGAACATCAAGCCTCTTGATACAGAAAAGATCATCAAAAAGCACTATCCAAACAGTTTTTTTGAGACAGAGCTGCAGGCAGAATTGAAAAAATCTTCTGTGACAGAATTGACCGTGTGCGGAATGATGACACATATGTGTGTTGATACAACGGTCAGAGCAGCGAAGGATCTGGGCTATCAGGTGACACTCATATCCGATGCCTGTGCCACAAAAGATTTAGAATGGCAGGGAGAAAAGATACCTGCAGAAATTGAGCAGAATGTCTTTCTGGCTTCTTTGAATCAAAAATTTGCAACAATCATGACAGTGGAGGATCTGGCATCTGAGGATCTTTTAATCTAATATTTTTCTGGAATCCGAATGTTAGCTACATTGTGAAACCTATATTTTTCTAACATATGCTTCTTCATACAAACCAAATTGTAACGGTAACAATCTGCTATGCCATCTGCAAAGGAGCTCGCATTCCCTTTCCTTAACTGCTGGAACGCTAGAATGACTTGCTTGTTGAGATTTGAAAGTGTGTGTTTCTTGGACGGATAATAAGCAAAATGGTGCCCCCACTCAAGAAGAAGATTGGTTTTAGATAATATAACATAGAAAGGTTCTAATCTGGTATGTTTCATTATGGATTCCAAAATAGCTGTTAAATAAATAGATCCAGAAGAAGTAAATCCGTCTTCTAACTCGTCCAGTTCTGCTTTCGTAAAGTGCGGAGCTGCAGCTAAAGCAGCCGGGCGAATAATCAGTACCATTAGCTGTAAGGCATGAAGGTAACGTAATGCCTTATCTACATACCCGGAATTAAGAGCCAGCTGATGAAGTCTAGTATCATCTGGTTCTATAACTATAGTGCCTTTACCGTTTAACGTCTTTACAAAACCTCTCTGTTCAAGTTCTGACAATGCCTTTCTGACTGTCGATAAAGAGACATCATACTGACTAGCCAGCTGCTTTTCATATGGAAGATACATTCCAACAGGATATTCTCCAAGACCAATTTTTAGATTAATGTCATCAACAATTTTTGAGTAGTAATAATCTTGACCACGCATGGGATTCCACGAATACTTCAAGCCAGTCTGTGCAGGACATTTTGGCATTCTCTCTGACAGATGATTTAACGTATTTTCAATAGAATCCGTAAGTTCTTGGTACATATTTGATAACTGGTTGTACTTTGTGAGTGGATCATTGCTCTTTAATATATCTATGATAACATTGGTTACAGATGCAGACCCCTGCAAAAAGTGCTTAGAGAAATAGGAACAATTTTCAGTAAAAAATGCAAGCTTGTTATAAAGGCCAAATGTAGAATATAGTTCGCTGAATAGGGAATTACCACCGATTCTTAAGATATCATATCCTAATTTAGAAGGAGATGACCATCCACCTGAGACATATCCCAAACGTAATGCTTTCATAGCCTGTTTATAGTGAGGCATTATCTCCACGTCACACCCCTGCAAAGCAAAAACCATAAGTGAAGGTAGTATTAGAGCAAAAGTCTGATATACCTGTAAAATGCCTTCCTTTTGTTTTAAAATCTCGAAAACAGTATTTGATGAATGACAAGTATCTTTTTTTGAAACAACAATTGGTGCAAGACGGGGCTGAATGTCAACCAGTCCTTCTGTCCGCAATGCGTCAAAGACACGGTTAATCGTATATCTGCTTACATGAAATTGCTCGCAGTACATCCTTGAAGATGGCAAAGCATTTCCGGGAGGTATTTGGCCCTCCAAAATACATTGTTTAATTTCATTATATACAAATGTAAATTTTGTTTCTTGTGGCTTCATAACTCGTCTCCTATCTGTCCGAATTATATCATGATGAATTTATTTTGTCAGTAGTAAAAACGCAAACCTATTTGCACACCTTACCAATATGGATATTGCCAGTATGTAAGGATGACATTTATAATAAAATTGTAAAAATTAAAAGAAAAGGTTTGAGTATCATGGAAAAACAAAAAATCTTAATTGTCGATGATTCAGAAATGAATCGTGCCCTTTTAGCAGATATCCTGGAAGAACAATATGATGTGGTAGAGGCTGATAATGGTATAGAAGCAATTTCTATCCTTTCAAGGCAAAGAACAGATTTTTCTCTTCTACTTCTGGATATTATGATGCCTGGCATGGATGGATTTGAAGTATTAGCTTACATAAACAAATACCACTGGAATGACACCT
>OLSH01000176.1_pt1 | contig 69250 bp, 60 predicted proteins | sample 1643221 | NCBI WGS metagenome assembly OLSH01 (sample SAMEA3136681, study PRJEB25190) | human gut metagenome | biome: human gut; feature: human-associated habitat; material: faeces | place: Austria | collected 2013 | reverse complement strand
CAAGCACTAACCATATGAAGTTTAAAATTTCGATTACCAGTGGGGTGAGATGAGCGAGCTGAGAGCGAGTTCCGTTTACCGCCTGATAAAAAGTAAAGGCAGACACCCAACAGCATAGCAAACAATATCCCACCATGAAAATGACGTACCCAATACTACCCTTGCCAACGTACAATTTTGCAACCCCAATAAAGTAACCAATTGCAGATACTGTAACGTTTCAATAGAACAAGCAAACAGGAATATCCATAGTGGCAGCCATCGCAATGGACGGGTAATAAATATACGCACAAAGCAATATACGAGTATTACCACCAATACATCTCCCATATAGGGACGTATGAATGCGTCACGCACAAAAAGGGCTATTAATGTTTCGACCACAAACAACCCTGCAAAACAAATTGCATAAAACCAACGGCTACCAATAAATGTATCATTTCTATTATCCATAAATCGCTCTTATTACATATTTGGAAAATTAAAATCTATTATAAATGGGAAACTTCAAAATTTCAGCAACAACAATATCAGATTATCATCTTCTGATAATTTACTTAATGTCTCACGAGTTTCATCTCTTAAACTCATAATATATAATAATCGGATTTGAATCTTCCGTTAAGGTCTGCAATTTATCAGCCCCTTCTATACGAGGATTTATTCCGCCTTTCTTCATATTTTCTAAAAAGATATCTTTGGTGAAACCGTCATTCATGCCGATGCAATATACCCGGTCCTCATCAAATGAATATAGTTTGGGAATTAACAATGTGCCTGCTTTATCCGTATAAAGCAAATCGTCAGTTATACCCGGCATAACATAAGCTTTATTCTCTTCTTTCTTATAAAGAATGGAATAACCATAGAAGCCTACATGATAGCTGAAATGAATATATTTACCGGTTTCCCAATAATCAAATACATTATATATCTTATCGGTTTTCATCAATCTATCGTATATTTTTGACACTCTTACAGATTTCGACATATCATTCTCTGCTATCAAAGTTTCCAAATATTCCTTTGTCACAAGCTTTTTACTTTGCAAAGTAATATACGGCTTTATTCCTTTGGGAGTTATTTCAAATATTGTATCCATGAAGATCTGCATAAACTTGGGATTTCCGGTAGGGCCGGAGATAAAGGTATGTTGATCAGTACTGAATAGTTCATTCCAACCCTTATTATACTGAGAAGCCTCGAATTGAAAAGAAATTCTTTTTCCATTAGTAACGTCCACTTTACTCAAAAGAAATCGTTTCCCGGATTCATCAAATGTATACAGATTCGTATACAGCGCATTCTTAAAAGGTTGAATAAAAGTGGATCTTGTACCTTTATTTTCCAGTTTAAATGAACTTTCAAAAGTTCCATTACTACTATACTTCAATACATTCTGAGTTTGGGAGTCCAGTACATATATTTTCTTATTTTCCCTGTCGACACTTATATCACCCGGATCAATGTATTCACCGGGTCCTTTCCCCTTACGCCCTATCATCTTTATAAATTTGCCCTGCTTATTAAACAGAAAAAGCCCTCTGCCTTTTTCCAATACATACAAATTATTATCGCAGACTTCTAACTTATCAACTTTTCCTAATAATGATTCATCCGTATCTTCCAATACAATGATTCCCGCCTTGCTGAATAAAGATGAATAAGTCATCTTCTCCAACTTTTCAGCACGATCCAAATTAATCACATAGCCATTTTCCTTTGTTAAACCGCTATTCTCTTCACCAGGAGTAGTCAATAATCCCAGTATTAATGCCATTAACAGTGTAAGTGTTCTCATAGTATATTACATTTTCTTTCTCTTACATAATCAATTGCAAAAGTAATCATCAAAACAAGATTATGAAAAGAATAGTCACTATACTTAGTAAACTTCAATAATATATTTTCTACAAATGGATACAAAGCGCTCCTCTCTCCTTCAAAGCTATACAAGGAATAGCTAAACGGCAACAATCATTTTTAAGAATATCACTACGATAGTCTGAGAGAGAAACATCCAAAACAACGGTTCGGATGCGGAACAAAGAAGTCAATTCTTCAATACGACCATTGTAGCCTTTGGAAATGTATAAATAATCGATCTGTAAAGGGTGCTTTGAAATCTTATTTTTCCAGCGGGCATCATGGAGCAGGCAAACCCGCCTGCCCGCATAGGAAACAATGTGATTATGAAAAGCCAGACCGGAAGTAGAATAATCAGCAGGCAAAGCATTGGGAATAGAGAGATGCTGACGGTTCCAATAAGGTACGAGTGCACGGTGCAAACGGGAAGTATCCGGCACACTATCAGCATAAGCCAACCAGGATTCTCCACTATTAGCAACGCAATGGACGGCAGGACAGCCACGGACATTATAAAAAACAATGCCGCGCTGAGGAGAAGACAGGCTGACAGAAATCGTATGATAAGTGATCAGCAACAACAGGCAGCAAAGCGGAAAGGATATGCTGCGAGCAGTTCGGATAGCCAAACTCCGAAACAGAAACAATAGAAAAAGATAAAACAGCATAATCTCCCAATGATCTATCCAAAGCCGATCTATAGAGGACATTGGCAGTTCTTCTATCCAGCAGAGAACTTTGTTCTGAGCACTTAACAGAGCATCGACCACTAAAGCACAGCCAGATTGAAGGAAAGGAAAAGGAGTCAGGATAAGCATAAGAACTGCAGAATACAAAATCAACGTCACCATAGGAATCACCCACAGATTTGTCAGCAGAAAATGAGTAGAGAAACGGGAGAAATAGAATATAACTAAAGGAGCCGTACCGATTTGCGCAGCAACGGAAACCGTCAACAATCCCCAAGCATAACGAGGAATGCAACGCTTGACAGAGAGCAGGCTGTAAAGTTTGGGCTGTATCAACAAAATAGAAACTACCGCTACAAAAGACAATTGAAACCCCACATCAAAAAGCCAAAGTGGATTATAAAGTAACATTAAAAAGGCAGTAGCCGCCAGTGTATTCAACGATAACAATTTCTCAGATTGTAAACGGGATACAGCCAGCAGAGAGAACATGATTACGGATCGTACCACAGAAGAAGATAATCCCGTAAGAAAAGCGAATGCCCACAAAAAGAGAATAACCAGAAAAAATCCCAAGGGTTTAAAAGCAGTCCACCGCTTCCACAAAAAGGAGAAGAAAAACAAAAATAAAGTAGAAAGCAAGCCTATATGAAGTCCTGAAAGTGCCAGTACATGACTGGCGCCAGCAATTGAATAAGTTTCCCGTATATCCTCGCTCAAATTCTCCTTATCTCCCACCGTAAGAGCCGAAAGTACTGCAAGATTATCTCCCTGAAAACCTAAACGATGATATAGTTCCACCACTTTTTCCCGATAGTCCAAAGCTATTTGCTGAAGGGAGCGGGAAGCATCATGACCTATTATCCGCCAATGTCCGGCAGGGATATACGCTGTGCCGGTGCCAGCTTTACGAGTAAGATAACGTACATAATCAAATTCGTCAGGATTCCCGTTATTGACAGGAGGGGCAATACGAGTATGTACCCATAATCGATCTCCCCTCTTTAATGCAACAGTAGCGGAATCTCTCGGGAAATAGAATAAAAATGTATGTCCATATTCACTTTTCTGCAAATCCTCATCATTCACTTTTCCCTCTAATTGGACATGACATAACACGCTTCGTTCTTTCATTTCCGGTTTTTCCTGAAGAATCACCTGATAGACTGCCGCCTCATCGGAAAAAGGAAAATCCGTACGATGCAAATATTCTTCCGTCATACCGGCGCCTAATCCAAAACAACAGAGAAAGACGGAAACTCCATACAGCCAATGAATACGATATTTATCAGAAAGGAAATAAGTAAGAAACAGTAACAGGAAACCTGCCAGACAAATCCAAACAGGAAAAAGACCGGAAACCGGACAGGATGTCTCTGCCGGAATATTTAAGGAAAGTTCCGCCCGCTGCCGGAAGAAATGCGCATCTCCACATACAATACCGCCTGCAAACGGCATCAAAAGTCGTAGAAACGGATGTCGTTGCAGGCTGTTAATTATCAACGGATGAAGATTTAGAGATCCTTCAGCGAATGTATCATACCTTCAGGATCAGGAGCTGCAAACACGGCACTACCTGCAACCAATGCATCTGCACCGGCAGCTATCAGGCGGGCACCTGTCTCCAAATTCACACCACCATCCACTTCTATCAATGCTTTCGAACCGGTACTGTCTATCAAAGCACGCAATTCCCGTACTTTCTCAACTGTATGTTCGATAAATTTTTGTCCGCCAAAACCGGGATTCACACTCATCAGCAGCACCATATATACGTCCTGGATAATATCTTTCAACATTGATACGGGCGTAGCCGGATTAAGCGTTACGGCAGGTTGCATACCCGCTTCGCGGATCTGCTGCACCACCCGATGCAAATGCGGACAAGCCTCATAATGCACATTCATGGTATGCGCACCCAGCGCCTTCACTTCGTTAATGAATTTCTCGGGCTGTACAATCATCAGATGCACATCCAGAGGTTTTGTAGCCATCTTTGCCACATATTTCAATACAGGAAAACCGAAAGATATATTAGGAACAAACACACCGTCCATAATATCAATGTGGAACCAGTCGGCCTCACTGCGGTTCACCATTTCCAAGTCCTTTGCCAGATAAGCGAAATCTGCGGACAAGATAGAGGGAGCTATGATTGGTTTCATAATACACTATATTTTACAGGTTATATATAGATATAACGCACAAATGTAGACAAAAGATTTCATTCATCCTAATATTATACCCTGCAAGCCTTGCGGAAGCTGAGGCACTGTACGATAATTACGTGCAAGGTTACGAAGAAAATCCAAAGTTTTCACGGAAGGCTGCGGATGTCCATCCGGCAATGCTTTATCAGAACTTCGCGGTTTCACGGATGAAGAAAAAAAAGAAGGAGTAGTTTTTTTATCCATAGGCTTATTGAACTGAGAATTAATAATTAATTAGTTAAAGCTGCGGGCTGCAAAAAAGAAGCAGGAGGAACTTTATATACTAAGAACGGGAGAAGAAGAGATATAGTATACAAGAAGTTATAAAAAACATGAGATATGTAAACAAATCAGCCCAGGTTAGTGCCAAAACACCATACCTGGGCCAATATCCGGTTGAGTACCCTTCAATCCATCGTCAGCACGATTCCATGCTTCTCCGCCATCCGGCGCAAATTCAAAATAGCGTAGCGCATCCGCCCCAAAGAGGTATTGATGCTGACTCCCGTCATTTCTGCTATCTCCTTGAAACTGAGGTCTTGATAAAAGCGCATATGTACTACTTCCCGTTGTTCGTCCGGCAGATGTTTCATCAGGCGACGTACATCCGCAAGAATCTGGTGGTTCACTATTTCAGCTTCAACCGTTCCTTCGGACAGTCGGATATTATTCAGTAAATTCCGTTCTTCTTCATCACAAGACACCAGATTTTCCTGTTTTTCCTGACGGAAACAGTCGATAATAAGATTATGCGCAATACGAGTCAACCAAGCCGGGAACTTACCGTTTTCATTGTAACGTCCCTGCTGAATGGTGACAATGGCTTTTGTGAAAGTTTCCTGAAAGATGTCTTCCGCCAGTTCTTCATTACGCACCGTATAATAGATGTACGTATAAAGACGATCTTTATAGCGGTTCAACAGAATATCGAATGCCTCGTTATTGCCTTGTGCATAAAGGGCCACTAACGTTTCGTCAGCAGCATTTGTTTGTACTTTCATTACGTGTGTTTTTAGATTTCAGCGTAATGTATTCCGATAGGCATTCGATGTTTAGTAGTTAATAATATGCAAAGAAAGGAAATTTTTGGGAAAGAAACAATATTAGAAGCAATAATTAAGTTACAAGTTACGAGCTACAAGCTACAAGTTGCTGCGCTGTCACTCTGCATAGTACTCGTAGCTTGTAGCTCGTAGCTCGTAACTATTTCACTCTGAATTCTTCCGTCAACCGGAATCCACGCAAAAGTTCATCTGTCTTCAAGCGTTTCTTACCGGGAAGTTGCAAAGCACGTATGCCGATAAATCCATCAGCAGCGGCTACATGGATATAAGTCTTACCATCCGTCAGCAAAGTTCCGGGAGTCAACTGGTGAGATTGGATTATTTTTTCTGTCTCAAATATCTTCATAACTACCGCCTCTCCATCAGGTTGAACTAACTCTGACCAGGCAGCAGGATAAGGAGACAAACCGCGAATAAAATCATAGATACGCTTCACCGGCTGATTCCAATCGATACGGCAGGTATCTTTAAAAATCTTCGGTGCAGGGCGCAATTCGCCTACAACTGCCATTTCTTCCTGTGGAATAGGTTTCACTGCATCATTCAGGATCGCATCTACCGTTTCAGTCACCAGTTTTCCACCAAGCATCATCAGCTTATCATGCACAATACCCACATCATCCGTATCTACGATAGGAATACGAACTTGCTGAATCACTTCACCCGTATCGATTTCATGACGCAGGAAGAAAGTTGTGATACCTGTTTCCGTATCACCATTAATTACCGCCCAGTTAATAGGAGCGGCTCCCCGGTATTGAGGCAAAAGAGAAGCATGAAGATTGAAGGTTCCCAAACGTGGCATATTCCATACCACTTCAGGCAGCATACGAAAAGCAACTACTATCTGCAAATCGGCCTTCCACTCACGCAGAGCCTCAACAAAAGCCTCATCTTTCAACTTTTCCGGTTGTAATAAAGGAAGACTCTGTTCCAGTGCATACTGTTTCACTGGAGAAAACTGAAGTTTATGTCCCCGCCCTGCCGGTTTATCAGGCATAGTAATGACACCTACTACATTATATCCACCTTCTACTAAACACCGCAGAGACTCCACTGCAAAATCCGGAGTTCCCATATAAACTATTCGTAAATCTTCTTTCTTCATCATATAACAACTTTATTAATCTTCAGAAAAATGCACCAGTACCTGACGGTATGAATTGAATATCTTCGACTTGGAAACAAATCCCAGATAGTGCCCTTCTTCATCTACCACAGGAAGGTTCCATGCTTTCGTATCATCAAACGTGCGCATCACCTGTTCCATACTATCCGTGTCATAGAGGCGTGCCGGAATAGCCGTCATCAGCTTGCCTACCGTAAAACGATGATACAACTCCTGCCGGAACATGATATTCCGGATATCGTCTAAGGTAACAATACCAATCAGGATTCCGCTCTTATCCGTTACCGGGAATATATTACGCCGTGAGGCTGAAATCGCTTTCACCAATTCACCCAAGTCCATCTCCGGATGAACCACTACAAAATCTTTCTCCACCACATTTTCCACCTTCATCAGAGTAAGTACCGCTTTATCTTTATGATGAGTCAGCAGTTCTCCCTTTTTAGCCAAACGCATGGAGTAAATACTATGAGGTTCGAAAACAATAATTGTCAGATAAGAACTGGCTGCTACAATCATCAGCGGGAGGAAAAGGTCATATCCACCCGTCAGTTCCGCTATCAGAAAGACTCCGGTCAACGGGGCATGCATGACACCACTCATCACACCCGCCATACCCATCAGGGCAAAATTCTTTTCGGGTAGATAATAAGAGAAATCAAACTTATTACTAAAAAAAGCGAAGACAAAACCGGCTATACATCCCAAATACAAAGAAGGTGCAAAGATACCACCACAACCACCGCCACCATTTGTCGCACTGGATGCAAACACCTTAAACAAGATGATGAGCATCAAATAGAGTAACAACAAATTTCCATGTCCGTAGAAAAAGGAATTGTTCATCACCGTATCCCAATCGGCATTGGAAGTTCCGTTCAGCAACAGTTCAATAGTATCGTAGCCTTCACCGTAGAGCGGTGGAAAAAGAAATATCAAGATACTCAACATGACACCACCCAAAGCCAATTTCTGGTAGGGGCCTTTCAACTTTCCAAACAAACCTTCCACAGAGTTCATTGCACGGGTAAAATAGAGCGAAACCAGTCCGCAAAATATACCCAGCATGATAACGTAAGGAATACGTTCCATTTCAAATGCCTGGTCAAGGTGGAATTTAAACATTGCTTCTGTTCCGGTAGTAATATAGGACACTGTAGCAGCCGTCACTGCAGAAATCAACAACGGAAGCAGAGAAGTCATAGTCAGGTCTATCATCAGTACTTCCAGTGTAAACACCAGTCCTGCAATAGGCGCCTTGAAGATACCAGCAATAGCACCGGCAGCACCACAGCCTACCAAAAGCATCAGTGTGCGGTGCTCCATCTTAAAAACACTTCCCAGATTGGAGCCAATAGCGGACCCTGTCAATACGATAGGCGCCTCTGCTCCTACCGAACCACCGAAACCAATGGTTATGGAACTGGCAATCACAGACGACCATGTATTGTGCCGCTTAATCCGTCCTTGCCGGCGGGAAATCGCATAGAGAATTTTAGTAACCCCATGACTGATATCATCCTTCACCACATAGCGTACAAACAATCCTGCCAGAAAAATACCCACTACCGGATAAACCAGATAAAGGTAGTTGGCCTCCGTCGTATTGAAATTGTTCGTCAGGAAATTCTGTATCCAGTGTATCAGCATCTTCAGTATCAAAGCCGTAATAGCCGTAAAGATACCTACCAGAAAACTGAGTATCAAGATAAACTGTTTTTCCTTAATATTCTTTTCACGCCATAAAAGGAAACGCTGAAACAAACTTCTCTTCTCTTTTTCCATATACCTATATTTACCAATCTAAACGAAATAAAGAATTTACTCTCGTATCCATATAATAAGAGAGAAAATCCTTCGACAAACTCAGGGCATACCCGAGCTTACAGAGATTAAAAATAACGATACCTTTTTTAGTCCGTTATTTTATTCCCGGATAATTTTTATAACACCACCCTTATCCAGTTTTATGATACTAGATGGTTTCGGATGTCCCATTTCTTCCCGTCGATAGCCCACTACGTAATCGACCATGGACTTAAGTTCTTCTGTGATCTCACTGTAATTTGCCGGCGAAGGTTGTCCGCTGATATTGGCCGATGTAGAAACAATCGCCTTACGGAACTGTTGACAAAGCCGTTTTGAGAATTCTTCATTCGTTACCCGGATACCCACGCTACCATCTTCGGCAATCAGGTTAGGTGCCAGGTTTCGCGCACCGGAGTAGATGATCGTCAACGGTTTATCTGCCACTTCAATCAAATCCCATGCCACTTCAGGCACATCCTGCACATAGAAGTCTACCTTTACAGGAGAGTCTACCAACACAAGCATCGCCTTACTGTCCGAGCGCTGCTTAATCTCATACACACGCCGCACAGCTTCTTCGTTGGTGGCGTCACAACCTATTCCCCAAATGGTGTCGGTGGGGTACAGAATGACTCCGCCTTCGTTCATCACTTGACAGGCTTTTTTAATATCTTCTATCATTTCTTGGTGTATAAATACAGTGATTAACACGCAAAAGTACTATTTTTGCACGGATTAATAGAAAAGTTTAAGAGAAAACAATGGAAGAAATTCAATTTAACCACACCCTGCCCATACAACTACGATTTAATGATGTCGATAAGTTCGGCCATGTGAACAATACGGTTTATTTCTCTTTCTATGATTTGGGAAAAACCGAGTATTTTGCTTCTGTGTGTCCGGACGTTGATTGGGAGAAAGACGGCATTGTCGTCGTACACATAGAAGCGAACTTCCTTGCACAGATTTATGGCTCGGATCATATCGCTGTACAAACCGCCGTTACTGAAATCGGCACCAAAAGTTTTCACCTCGCACAGCGGGTGATTGATACGGAAACACAGGAGATCAAGTGCATATGCACCTCTGTGATGGTAACTTTTGATTTAGAGAAACATGAATCTAAACCTCTGGAAGAAGAATGGATTCAGGCAATCTGTAAATACGAAGGAAGGGATTTGAGAAAGAAAAAATAAAAACAAATATAGTAAAATACAAGAAGTCCCCTTTCACTGCACTATTCCTTTATCCATAAAGGCTGCATGTAGAGGGGATTTTTCATATGCGAACACTGCTTTTCGACTTTCAGTAAAACACTATTAGTCAATCCGGTACAATTTATAGATTTGGATAATAGAAATATATTGTATAATTTTGTTATGTCCATAATGCATATGACGTAAAAACAACTAATATTATGAAAAAACAAGAAAGATCATTTTCCACATTGCTTCAAGCCGGTTGCTCTGCTATTCTGTTTATCAGTTGCCTGCTGCCTTGGTTAAACATTACGTCACCACAAGAATCCTTAAGAGGGCAATTCAGTCTTATCAATATGCCTGTCCAAATGGTGAGCGATGCAGGAATAATGACTAACGCATTCCCGCCAGCAGGTTCTATTTTCGACTACTATAAAATCCTGCTATACGTTATACTCTTCTTTATCCTCGCCAACGTATGTATTCAGCTCATAAAGAAGAATCCCTTTTTCACTTGTTACTCATGTCTATTTCCAACATTTTTCAGTTATTTGTTTTGGACAAGAGTTGCTGACTGCGGTAGTCTTGAGTGTGCAGGTATAGGTCTTTATTTAGCCAACATATTCGGTACAATAGCCATCATAACAGCCTGGACAGAGCTCGGGAAAAACTATCGGGCTCACGAAAAGATGTTCCGCTTCTGTCGGATATGGAGTATTATAAGTATTATACTCCCATTTCTGCTCATACCTTTGGGCAAGTTTTTTAAGACATCGTCTTCTGAAGTTCATGTAATCCAACAAGTAATGTTTTTTTTCGTAACACTTTGCGCCTTTATTTGGGCACTGGGAATTATGCAGATTCCATTCCTTATTTATGCCAACATAGTAAATGGGCTATCGAGCAAGAAACTAATGATGAATCAATCAAAGTAATACTAAATGTTTATCAAATACATAGCTGTAAGAAGTAAAAACAGCCGGAACCGCTCCTTTATAGAGCAATCCCGGCTGCTGCCTAAAACAAAGTAACCGCTGTTACCTGTCGTTTATTTTAATGTACCTTCCTACGAACCATCAATGGAGCTCCAAGTTCTTCCCTTTCCAGCACTTCCAGAAATCCACTTTGCTCCAATTCAAAAAGAGCAGGATATACCCGTAGTTTTTCGGCACCGGAATACTTGATAATATCCTCTACAGAAATACCGTTAGGAAAAGAGATAATATAATCAATGATTCTTTGAGTATCAATAATCTTATAATTCACATCCATTGTCATTCTCTATTTTCCCAATCCAAATAGTCAAATAACCATTCTGCTTCTTTTAATCGGGGATGTTTTTTATCTTTTTCACTCAATAACACCTTATCGCCAGGAATACGCCAGTCAATATCCAAATCCGGGTCGTCCCAAGCAATAGCACCTTCACATTGAGGGGTGTAAAGATTATCACACTTATATTGAAATACTACTTCTTCACTCAAAACACTAAAGCCATGAGCAAAACCACGAGGAATGAAAAATTGACGGTGATTATCCCCTGTAAGTTCTATGGAAACATGCTGACCGAAAGTTGGAGAACCGACTCTGATATCTACTGCCACATCCAATACGGCACCTTTCACGACACGCACTAATTTACTTTGAGCAAAAGGTGGTTTCTGGAAATGCAAACCACGAAGTACACCATAAGAAGATTTACTCTCATTGTCTTGCACGAACATGGTTTTACAAACTTTCTCTTCAAATTCTTTTTGATTGAAGGATTCAAAGAAATAGCCACGAGAATCACGATATATCTGTGGTTCAACAACGACAACACCACTTATTATTGTTTCTATTATATTCATAAAATAAAGCCGTTTATCACAACACCATCTATACAGATTTATTTATTTTTCCAATAATTATTTCCCAATAAATTCACCTTAAAGGACAAGCCTACTGATAAATATTGACATTCCTGTAATTCAAATAATAAATTAACATGTTCATTCCATAACGAACACATAGCACCTATATTAATACTCTGCGCATCATATTCCATAATTAAGGTTACATTTCGAGAAGCAGTTGGACTAAAACTAACCCCCACTGCTGGTTTATTTAATGGATTATCAGTCCTCTGATTGTATAAATATGCTAAATGCATCCCCAATTTACCATAAGGAATAGCAAAATGTTTTGTGGCTGCAATATACCAACAATTGAAATATCCATTTCCTTCACCTTCTACTGCTGTATACTCACCTCCCTCTCCAGTAATAGGGTCACTAACTCCCAATACAATAGAAGGCATATACTTAAACCAATGTTCTTCCTTTATAATCTGTATTTTTGCTGCAAAATGCCGATCTTGATTTCTAAACTTGCCCCAAGTCTCCTTCGGCCAATACTTACTATTAGGGACTCCTTTATTCAGAGTACAAACATAAGATAACTCCAAACATTTCAGAATTGTTATATTCAAGTAGTAATTGAAAGTATTATATCTATATTTCCCATTAGCTATAAAAGGAACATTCTTCCAACTTAAATAATTTCCTCCGAACATAAAAGTTCCATCTCTCTGCATTTCCCCACTTGGCATGTGAAGCAGACCTGTCATTCCATCTGTATTTTGAGCATACAATGAAACTGTAAGAGAAAATAAAACAGTTACAAGAAAAAACCTATACATACACAATATATTTAATAAAAAAAATAGTTAATATAAGATTTCATATTGCTTAGCTATTTTTTCCCAACGATATCTTCTATTAGCTATTTCATACATACTATGCGCATTAGAATTATAGTCAATATCCGAGGAACATATCAATTGTTTTAGTTCATCTTCTGTAGAAAAGTAGTTTGCTTTATTTTCTGTAGTTTCTCTATTATAAATTACATTAAAAGCGAAAATCGGTTTATCAAAAAACATTGCTTCGACCAAAGAGGGATTAGTCCCCCCCGCACTATGCCCATGAATATAAAATAAGCAATTAGAACGTAATACATATAAGGTAGTAATATCATATATCGGAGATAGCATTTTTATATTAGTATATTGCTTATATTCACTTAACAATTTCAATCCATACTCACTTCTTTCCCAATTTCCTACAAATAATATTTCTTTCTCAGATTGAGCAAATGCAGCTAAAATCATATGAATATTATTCTCAGGTTCTATACGACAGACAGCAAACGAATAGTTATTCCTTTTTAAAGAATATTCATTCAAAACCTCCATTTCCATTATTTTCGAAGGTGTACAAAGGACATGATCACCTCCATAAGCAATAACTTCCGCTTTAGCCCCATATTCTTGTTCCACATAATCTTGAATTCCCCTATTGTCGGCTATTATTACATCTCCGTACTTTATTGCCATACGTTCTGAAAATTTCAAAAATCGTTTCGTCATTTTTCCCCATTTATCCCTACGATGTTCCAAACCATCAACATTAATAACCAATTTCTTTTTAAAGAACAATCTATAAAAAGGAAGAAAGCTACAACCCGAAACCCCTAATACAAGGATTATATCAGCACAGAAAGAAGCTCTAACCAACGAAACAATATCATAAAACACACTTTGGACGCCATTAGCCTTTAAAGACACATAATGTAAATCAGCTCCTTTATATGTTCTCAACTTATTTTCATATGATTTTCCACTGCAATAAATTTGATATTTTATTTTATGAGAAACCCTCCTGTCTATTATATTTTCAACCAATGTTTCAAATCCACCATAATTTGCCGGCACACCAACAGTACCAATAATCGCAACTCTAACCATTAAAATTTATTATTTTAGATTATTAATCCTATTAACAACAAAAGAATCAGACAGTTTAGAATAATAAACAACCACTGATTATCAATTACATATAGTAAAAAGACTGCAATTAAAAAGTAAACTTTAGACATGAATAATACATAGTCATCGAATCTACTTTAATACACATGACTTCATTTGAAATGATAAATCCTGAACGACTTTGTCAGAAGCGTATGTTCTTGCTGTAAACAAACAATTATCAGAAATAATTTTCTTTTCTTCAATAGACATAGCAGCATATTTTTTTACTTTTTCACAAATGCAATCAACATCCCCTTTGGAAACCAAGAAGCCATTATATTCATCTCTAATATAAGTGGTAAGTCCCCCTATATTAGTTCCTAATACTGGTATTCCACAAGCCATAGCTTCTATGCCTACTAAACCTAGACTTTCTGGTAATTGAGTTGTAAACAGTAAAAGATCAAAACGGTTATAAAAGGAAACCAACTGTGATTGAGGAACACCATTAACAAGTTCTACTTTATCATTCAAAGCGTATCTCTTAATTAATAGCTTCATTTCATCTTCCAATGAACCATATCCCACAATAATGCCACAAAAATTTAACTCTTTTTCTAATAAGTGCAAAGTTTCAAGATACTCACACCAGCCTTTTCCATGTTCAATACGCCCTACAAAACCTAGACAGATTTTTTCATTAGCTTTCTTTTCCATTGGATAAAAAAGATTCAAATCAACTCCACCAGAAGGGGATACTATAAGTTTGCTTTCGTCACAAATACCTCTATTTAAAATTTCTAACTTAAAAAAACGAGAAGGGACTACTATTCTATTCGCATACTTTTTCAGAAAGTATTCATTTAATTTTCCAAGCCTTTCTACCCAATACCCTTTTCCTAAATAAAATAAATCTTCTCCATGCAGATTAGCAATCACCTTTTTCTTACCTTTCAATTTTAACAAGGGCAATAAAATGGGTAACGCCATATTAGGATAATGAATATAAATAGTATCATACTTTCTAAAAAAGCCTACAATAATATGCCAATAAAACAACATATACTTGAATATTTTCGACAATATATTCCATCCTCTCCCCTTTATCAAAGCAGCATATTCAACTTCAATGTCATAAATCGTCAATCCATCAATTACTCTTTTTACAAAAATCCCATAGCCAGGAGCCTTATCGGTTGGATACATATTGGAAATTAGAAATATCTTCATACCGTCCTAATATTAATAATATTGTCATAGAATAAATCATCACCCCTTCTGCAGCACTTAAAAGAGAACCAGAGAAAGAAGATAACAACAAATAGAAAAAAGTTATATTAAAAATAAACAGCCTTGAATAAGGTAATTGTCGTGCAATAGACTTATACAAAAGACTAAAAAGAATAACAATTATACAAAATCCCCCAAAACCATATTCTGCAATTAAACTTCCAAAGTAATTATCATAAATAGCCGCTCCATCGCCATTTATGTTCAATACCCAATGTTCCATTCCAACTTCTTCATATGCTTTCAATGTATTAAATTGAGAATATACAGTTCCAAAAGTGGCAGCACCTGTCCCTACAGGAAACATCATACCTGCCAAAACAAAACCATTATAAAAGAGCAATCCTCTTAAATAACTACTATCCGCCGTAGCAAAATTTGAAATATCGGAATATGTTTCTTCGAAGTAAGAATCACCCAAAGATTGATATAATCCCAAAATGAAAATTACAGGCAATAAATAAATAACAACCTTTTTCTTTAATGGTATATTTGCTTGTTGCACATAAAAGATGATGAGAGGTAGTGCTATTAATAAGAGTTTTCTATACGAAGTTACAATTGCTAATATAAAAACAATAAATAGCAACATCAAAACATTTGAAAACATAAATTTTCTTTCATGATTCAAATAATATAAGACTGGAACAATAAATGCTATAAAATAACCTACCGCACCTCCATTTCTAAAAAAGCAAAAAACCCTTATTATATTATTCCTATATAGAATTGGTAAATTCCACATATTCATCCAAATTTCACCTAAAACAAAATTCAGAATTAGCGTAACAAACAATAATAATGAGAAAAAAAAAGCTACTATTCGAACCCGTTTATATATCCTATTTCTCAGTTCTATACTTTTCAAATTACGATAATTCACAGATATAGCAAAGGTGACTATTATTACTTTCAAAGTAATAATAGACTGCATAAACATCATAACAAAAGAATTCGAAAATGGAGAAATAAAATAGTTAAATACACAATATACTAAGTATATAAAAAAACAAAGCTTAAACTTCGTATGCTTATTACCAAATTGAAAGAAGATTGAAAACAAGGAAATAATCAATAATATCTCATCAATATATTGTATAAATTCAAATGGAATAAAGAGTTCTAATCCAATAACATAAATACAAAGTAATACAAAGTTTAAATAAGCAAAAGATAAATATAATTTCATCAGAGTCCTTTTTATCTTCTCCCTCTATTCATCAATACTGCGCGATCAATTATCATTTTCAAAATATGGCATATATACGAAAATGGGACAGAATTAAAAATCATCTTTTTTGTAAGGCACAACTTCATCAAATATACAAATCCAGAATAACTTCTACTTTTAAATATTTCTATTAAATAAACTATAATATCAACATATAGTCTATCATTTTTTTGACAATAATTTAGCTCATCATTTTTTTCAAAAGAATTCGTAAAACGATAAGTAATTAAGGGTAAAGAAACTTCAGCTATATCAGATATTCTAATAAAACCTTCTGAGCGTGTACTCATTTCAATAAAAAAGAAATCACCCGCATACTCTTTAAATTCAATCCCTCCAATTCCAACATAATCTATCTGTTTCAGAAATGAATGACAAATCCTAGACAATTCATCATTATAGCATGTAATTCCCATTGCCATAATTCCCTTTCCTCTTGGATGTTGAACAATTTTTCTCCCGATACAGTCAACAATTTTTCCATTTATCGATCGGTAAAAAATGTAAAACCAAGATTTATCATCATCTCCAGGAATATATTCTTGACACAAAAAATGCATTTTTTGAGATAAAAGATTTGATGATAACAATAAGAATTCTTCTATAGTATCACATACTTGTACTTTAAAACCTATTATTTTTTGACATTGGTAATTAGTAGGCTTTACTATAACAGGAAACTTGAGAAATGCTCCCACACGTTCAACATCACATGGCTGATTAATTATTACCGAGTTAGGAATTTTAAGTCCAGCCTCTTTTGCAGAAGATTCTGCTAATTCTTTATTATTATAGTCCCTTATTATTATATTACTAGGCACTGTGAGTATAAAGTGTGCTTCAAACCACTTTCTATATTGTGTAATAAGCACACAACTTTCATCGGAAGTACAATAAAGTATCGGAAGTTTATCAAAAACATGTAAACTATACCATTCTTTCATGCGCTCTAAAAAACAAGTTGCAGAATTGAGCTTCCAATCAATAGCTTCTGTTACATATTTCGTAGAATGAAAAAAGCGTTCATTAGTTTCATTAAGAAAGATTACATATGTTCTTATATCAAATTCTTTCTTTATACTTTTACATATAGAATATGTGCTACCGATTCCTCCGGCAATAATGACAATATCCCTCATCTTATCTATTTATATACATTTAACGACCCTTGCAGGGCATCCTGCTACTAATGAATGCGGAGGAACATCTTTGGTAACAACGGCCCCTGCAGCAACAATACAAAACTCTCCTATCGTCACCCCAGGAAGAATAATCGCACATGCACCTATCCAAACATCATTTCCTATTATGACAGGTTTTGTCATACTTGGATATAAAGATGACAACTGATTATAAGGGGAATTAGGGTTAGCACTTGTCAATATTACAGACTTATAAGCCAAAGTCGAATTTTTGCCAAGAATAACGCGATCTCTTGCTAAAATAAAAGAATCAGGATTTATTTCAGAATTTTCTGCACAAAATAAATTGGAATAATTTCCTATTAACTTTAAATCCCGAGATATACGAACATTACTTTCTAATTGAACCCCCAATTTCCTATAAATCCATATATATCTGCTTCCAAGTAATGGAAATTTCAACAACAACTTATACACATACTTCATAAATATAATTTTATACAAAATCAACACTAATATACAAATTTGCCATGTAATCGTCTTATTTTATAATAACCATCCAATACACCAATAGTCTTAAGAATTAGCCATATCAAATTATCATTATCCCCTAAACAAATTCTATTTAAATTAAAATGAGAATTTCGTTTTACGCTTCCCCAGTTTACAGTAAAAGCATATTGTATATCATATTTCTTAAATAGCCCTTCCATCATTTTCCTATTTTTGGGAATGTATCCAAAAGGATAGGCAAAATATTTGACTAATAAAAATCCACGCTGTGCTAGCAGATTAAATCCATTATGAAAATCTTGAATAATAACTTCATCAGAACTATCATACATATCTATATGAAAATTTGTATGAAACCCAACTTCATAACCCTTTCCTTTCCATAGATTCAAATCTTCCCAATCCATTGTCATCTCATCAGGATACATATTATGTTCTAGCAAAATGTTATCATTAGCATTTTTATTCAACATAGAAGGAGATACAAAAAGAGTTGCCGGAATATTATACATATCCAAAATCGGGATCAATCTTGTCACACAAGTCTTATATGCATCATCTACAGTCAATGCAATAAATTTTCCTTTTTTCTCAGACAATATAGTATCAAGAGAGACAAAAATATATCCCATTTTTTTTATCCAAAATACATATTTCAAGAACTTTTCAGGTGAAAATGTATGCTCATCCAAAGCATGAATGCAAATTATTCTTTTATTAGACATCATTTTAACAAGTTAAAGATTCACATAAAAATTTCAACGACTCATTCTTATATTGCTCAAAAATCGGATATACCTTATTATAATCTATTAATAATGTGCTTATTAAATCATATTCTTCAACAGATGAAATAATATTCGACAAATGAAATTTTTCCTTCAAATGTAATAATCTAGAAGCACGCGATTGACAAACATAATATGCTATAAATTCTTTCTTATACTTCAAAGAAAACATACATCCATGAAATGAATCCGTATAAATGAGTGTTGCATGATACAATAGATTTATCCACATTGTGGGGGAAGCGTCATAATAAATTTTATCTGCAATTTTCTCCGCTTCCAAAGAAACATTTGATATCGCTATTGCTACAACTCTCTCTATTTTGTATTTCTGCTTTAATCGTTTTATGAACTCATTTTGTCCACCTTTAATCTCCGAGCCTAGAATATAGACAAACATATATGGTTCAGAATATAAGGGCTTCTCATCTATAATAGCTTTATAATCATATAAAGCAGAAGGATCAGCAACAATTGCAGGAGTTTTTTCACAATAGTCTCTAATTAAATTATATGTATTCGTATCACGAACAGAAACTGCTGAAAATTTCGACAGACACATCCTAACTTTCTCCCTATTATACATAGGTACTATATTATATGAACTACAAGCAGCATAAGCAATTATTTTCCCTTTATAATCTAAGGTAGGAAAATCCAACATAAACGGAAGTTGTTTTTTACCTAAATCACTCCAGACTTGATCACTACCTACTACAATCAAATCGTATTTACCCAATATTGTTGAAATAGAGAACTCATCTACCTTAATAGAATAAATTAATATATTTTCCTCTTTAAATTTTTCAAAAGCCGTATATAAAGACTGTGGATTCTCTTTCCTTTTCTTCCTCCAATTTAATATCCATTCATTTATTCTTTGAAACAAAAGATCTTTATTCAATAAAGCTTTCAGCAAAAATATCCGATTTCGAATATGTTTTAAGGTAGTTTCACTTTCACGGAAATTTATTAATTCAACAGAATATCCCATAGTTTCTAATACTTTATATAAAGCTAGACTTTGTAATATTCCCCCGTAATTTCTCCGATAATACATTGTCAAAATTCCAACTTTCTTCATTTAAAATAAATATTTCTGTGCAAATAATATTTTTACCATTCTTTTTATGCGATTTTTAAACATAGCAACAAAAGGAGTATCAGTAAACTTTTTGACACAATAGGCAATAGTAATGTTTTCATCTTCTAAGTATTCAAAAAATATTTTACGTTTATCATTTTCCTTTACAGAATACTGAATACTTCTCTGATATGCTTCTTGGTATGTTGTTTCTATAGAATCCCATTGTAAACGATTTGTCCATTTGCTACCCTTAACAGTATTCACAAACACTGAACTAATCCCCTTTCTATCATCAAAATCTATATATTTTCTTTTTATAGCCCAATAATCTCCAACTGTAACATCACTACCGCTTTTCAAGCATTTCGTAGGACAATAGTAACAACTAGGACGCAAATACAAGTTACACAAAAAACCTCGAAGAAATGGATTCTTCATTAAAGGCTCTGAAATGGATACCATTTTCTCAGACATTTTCTTATAACAAATGGAAAATGTGAGAGTTAAGCTATAATTCCTCCAACCCAAATATTTACTTCTAAAAGACACACCCTTTATAAAAACTTGATCTTTATGACTATCGCCAGATACTATATCTTTATCTTTGCACACCTGTACTACCTGCTCTTTTAAATATCTTCTCCAAACTTTGGGACTCGGAACTCCATGACAAATAAAATCAACAGTTAAAAGATTATCATATTCCTTGCATAAATAGAGCTTCAAGCCTGCAATTTGACACGGTGTACCAGAAAACAATACTTTACGTCCCATCTTCAAAAAAAACTCAGCTTTAATAAAACAAGAACCAACCACACTCTGCATATATTTAGAACCACGAAAGTCAACCAAGCCTTCTTTTGTTTCCGTATAATCATGGACTACCTCCCAACTTTCATTGAATCTTGCACCAAACACAACACCTCCTTCAGCAATGACCATCTCTGCCAATAAAGTGAAAATACCACCAGAAGAACTAGCCATACGTACTTCTTTATCCGTATTTTTGGCAGCATAAGTTCTCAGAGGTTTACGTAGATTTCCTATGTGAAGAACTGGACAGACTTTCTCACACAAATGACAATCTATACAAACGTCTTCATTTACATGTGGATAACAAAAACCTTCTTTATCCTCAAGCATAGAAATACATTTTTTTGGACATTTCTGGCTACAAGAAAAACACCCGCAACAATCTTGTTTATTTAATATTTTAATCATGCTACTTTTAATTTCTATTTCTACAGAAGAGCCTAGCGGGAATCGAAAACAAGCTACGCTCATAAGCATTCATTCCATAATGCCAAAACAAAGGAATATAAATTAAAGAAAAGAAAATAACAGCTAACGACAGTTTCCACCACGATTTTAAATCTACGTGGGAGACAACCATATAAGTACATATTCCCAGCAGCAATGGAACTACTGACATTTTACCTATTTCCAACCAAAAAGAACATATGTCTATTGATATTTTCTTTGCATAATAAATATTCATTCCAATAATTTGTCCAGCAATTAATGCAAGAGCAGTAGCCATGGCACATCCTACCCCACCATAAAGATTTGCCCAATAGAACGAGAGCAACAAGCTTATCAAAGCAATAAAAACATATAATAAAGAGCGAAATTTCATTTGATTTCTCGCTTGAAGAATAATTATGCCTAAATTTTGTATCAAAGGGATTGTTAAGGGAAAGAAAAACAACAAAGTTATCAAATATGCAGATTCATAATCTAAACCTGCCCACAATATAATGAATTGGCGACCAAAGACAATAAAACCCGTAAGCACAAAAGCCATTACAATATACTGAATTCGTCCCGTTTTTATGAATAAATCAGAAACCTCTTTTGCACTACTTTTTTTCACCACCATAGCAGTTACTTTAGGTAGGAAAACTCCAGAAATTGCAGTCGAAAAACTCATATAAATGCTCTGCAATTGGATTGCAACGGCATAAATTGCGACAGCAACTGTCCCACGATATATCCCTAAAACAAATTGTCCAGTACTCCAATAAATACGATCCATTATAGCATTCAAAAATATCCAAAACGAGTAAACAGTAACTTCTTTTAAAAAGCCCCATTTAAAAGAAGAAAAACGAGTCTGAACTCCTAATTTATATTTACAATAATAAGCATTCAACAACAAAGTCAAAACATTAAATAAAGTAATAATAACTACCATACAGATAGCACGATATCCTATTAATAGCATAAAAATCATTACTAATGGATTCAATATAATTCGAATAATATTCACCACTTTCTGAAATATAAATCTCTCATATGCTGTTATTATAGCCCCCCAAATACTCATCGGAAAAGTGAAAGCCAAGTTAAATACTAATAGTAACATCATAATACGAGCCTTAGACAATTCTTCTAGAGTCATACTTCCACCAAAAATGGCACCAACATTGTTATAAAGCACTAAACCTATAAAAAAAGCAACAATGCCAATAAGGGAATACAATAACAAGAACATACCAAACATCTCATATTGTTCATTTATTTTCCCCTCTGCCCTAAACTTTGCTGTATACCTGATTATAGCATTAGCAAATCCCAAATCTAATACTGTTAAATAAGCAACTACTGAAGACACTAAAGAATACAAACCATACTCAGACTGCCCCATCATACGAAGCATAAAAGGAAGGTATAATAAACCTATAATATTATTGAGACCTATTGACACATAGGAAAGGAATGCCCCTGCTTTTAGTTGATTGACAGCCATCATTTTACAAAAAAATCATCATAAATAAATCAAGAGAGCTTACACTGTAATTTGTTATCACGTAACTTATCCCACCACAAATTCAACCCTATCCATACTACTATATCCGCCAATAGCATGATCGTATTATTCACATACGGCATCAGCAGTATATTTGCTGCACTGAAAGCACACGACATCCCTAATAAACTAATCATCGCTTTTCGTGGACTCAATCCAATTGCCAACAATTTATGATGAATATGATTCTTATCCGGCTCAAATGGACTTTCACCATTACGCACTCTAACCAATATCACCCGGATTACATCAAATGAGGGAATAATTAAAGTACTGAAAGCAATCACGAATGCACCTTCCGTATAGGCCATCACATCCGGATTCACCTGACTATACTTAATCGCAAGAAAACTCAAAGTATACCCCAATGTCAAACTTCCTGTATCTCCCATAAATATTTTCCGCGCACGCTCTGCACTACCAAAAACATTATAATAAAAGAATGGCACAAGAACACCAAAAGTTGCGGCTGACAGCATAGCATAACTCCAAAGACCTTTCTCAATAAATAAAAAAGTAAAAATAAGGAGGGCTACACTGCTCAATCCGGATGCTAAACCATCAATACCATCGATTAAATTGATTGCATTCGTTATAAATACAACGGTGAAAACGGTGAAAGGCATACCGATATAAGGAGCAAGTTCATGGATTCCGAACAAACCGTACAAATTATTAATCCAGAGACCGGACAACGGGAACAGACAAGCACAAAATATCTGAATCACAAACTTCTGACGATAACGAACACCCACCAAATCATCCGCAATCCCCGTCAGATAGAGCAAAGTCATTCCACAGGCAAAAAGAAGCATTTCCGGCAGCAGAAAAGAAGTATACAGAGAAGGAAGTTCACAACCCAACAATAGGCGGAAAGTATAAACCAGGCAGAAAGTGAAAAGTACAGTAGGAAAAAAAGACACTCCCCCTAAACGAGGAATAGCTTTCTTATGTATTTTACGATCATCCGGTATATCAAACAGCTTCTTTCGCATGGATATCAGCAAGATACGCGGAATTAACATCCAGGCAATAAAAGCGGATATCGAGAAAGTTAGGAGAATAAACAGTATATTCAAAATTACTAAGAATTAGAAATGATTAGCCTCTTTATCAATCTAGTATTTCAAAAGGATATTGATTTTCTTCAATATTCTTCAATTCCTCCATAATTTCCATTTGCTCGGAAGTCAAAGTTTCCTTGTCCCACTGATCCATCATAGCACGAGCCTCTTGAAGCATATTCTCTTCATAAATCTCACCATAACAATAAGCCAGTAGGCGAACTTTAAGTAAAGAAGCCGGAAGTTGTTCCAAGACATCATAAGTACGATCTAAAACAGATTGCTTCTTTTGCGCTTTATCTCCATAATCGTAAATAGTAGCGTTGTAGCCCATTAAAAGGGCCAGACACAGGTTGGCTTCCTCTTCGACATCGGAACTCTTTGCCGCAAAAAGAGAATCGCATTTTAAGAGAACATCTTTATTCTGCCGACAGAAATCATCTGAGTAAAGGGGCTCACCATCCATGCCGAGATACATTAAGGTATGGGCGGCATGTTGAAGTTCAACAGCACGTGAAAGTAAAGAATTCATTGAATGTATGATTAAAATATGATTAACCTACCACCTCCCCCCATTGAGGCACTCCTCCTCTCGGGAGGAGAACGGAGATAGCATTATTCTATTATCTTAAGATAGGATTTGGGGACTTTGATGCTCGCAACCAAAACACCTGTGATGCGGATTACAACATAAGTTTTATTAGCTACTGTAGAGACCTCACCTTCAATGCCACTGAAATCTCCCTTAACGACTTTCACTTTGTTTCCCATTGTGAGAGGCTCGTTATCAAAACTGACTCCATCGGGGTTCAGATCCATGACGAACATGAAGTCTTCCATTTGCTTGTTAGGGACAATCAGCATGGAACGGGTGAAGAGATCCTTCATATAGTATAGTTGGACACTATAAACATTAGATATGTCACAGGCGGTTTGTTTAGTAGCACGGATGAAGATCAAATTCCGAATAACAGGAACCTCACTACGTTTACGCCGATACTTCAGTTGGGAAATCACAATTCGAGTAGGAAGATAATAATCAATATCCAGATTCTCTTCAGTCTTAAGCTTATCTAAAGATTTTCGGATTGCAAATTCTTGCTTATCACGAGTGCGGGCAGCAAACCAATATATCTGATTTTCAACCATTTAAAAAAGTAAAAGCAAGAGTTTTAATAAAGTTTCGGGTGCGCTTCGCGGTTTGAGCGAGACATATTCTCTTTCAAACCGTAACAAATAGAAAATTCAACTTAATTCACTATAAACGAATATATTAAATCCACAGAAATGTTTTTTAATCGTTCATTTAATGGGCGTAAGGATTTGAGAAAAAAGGAATAATTCAAAAGCATAAAATTGAAAAGATATTAAATAGATTCATTAACAAAAATACAGGACTGATTATCAGGTATGTAGCTACAAAAAGTCATTATTTGAAAAATATTTTTATTAAACATCTTGTACATTCAAAAAATACCGTTTATCTTTGTGCCCATTAAACGAACGTTTTTTGCACACCCTTACATCTACAGCATACACCACTAATATTCAACCAATTATAATCAAAAAGAGAGCAATCCATTTCATTATTTCCTCCCCTATCAGCCACACTCTTTCATGAACCTATTATCTTTGCGCATTTTTAAACAATTTCACTATCATTAATTTAAAATGCAAAAAAGATGAGTAATTCAAAAAAAAAGACCTTCAAAATGGAGGCAAAGAGTTAGAAAACAAAAACAGTCAGAACAATCAATACCCTGAACAAGAGAATAATGACAAACATAGAGGTAGACCCAAGGGAGAAGATGTTAATGGTATTAACAGTAACCATGAAATCTATATGAAATTACTCCTGGAAGGATATTTGGAAGGTGACTTTTGCATCGGAAATGGGAAAAAGACAAGTCCGAAAACGTTGGAATTGGCACCATTCATCAGATATACAACAGGCCTTGGAATCTTCCTGACCCAAAAGGGAACCCCTATGGCAGATAGCACTTTAAGAAAAATGGCGGAGAAAATATGGAGAGAATTTGAGAAAGTCAGGCACAATACGAAACACAATACAAATCCGCACAATCAGAAGGGTAGGAATTAATGGTGTCCCGTTAAAACTACAAGACTTACTTTTGCCCCCACGTTATCAAGACCAAGTCAGACGTCAATAAAGCAAGATGCCGCTTCCTCTTCTGCGAAGTGGCATCTTCTTTTATGCACTGAAATGACCGTGAAGACGCAATTAACCATAGTATCAATTTAAAATTTATCGTAAGATGAAACAACACGAAAATCAAAGCCCTGCCTCACTCAACGAGGCATTGGTAGAAAAATGGAAAAAACGGTTCATGTTTGAGAAAGAGTACTCCGAAAAATGCGCAGAATACCTGGCACGAAGATTATCAGGAGCTATCAACCACATGCAGTACGGCTACGCACTTATCGCCTTTCACAAACAAGACGCCACCTTCCAATTGGCAAAAGCAACGCTCATTCCCTATGAAAGTTTCTTCCACCGACCTTATGAAGTGCAGCGAGTGGAAAGCACCGTAGTCTATTGGGATGTAGAGAAACAAGCATGGAGAAGTTTCCAATTGGAAAACCTGTTGGAATGGCGTCCCGTTTGCTGATACTTAAATTACGAATCAATAAACACTAAAAGAAATGGCAATGAATTGTACAGGAGTATTATATTTCCCCATAGCTATAAGTCTGCTCGAAGGAGTGGCTACAGAACTGTTAGAAGCACGGTTCGGACTGAAAGCAGTAGCGGCATTCATTAAGCTGCTGGGAAAAATATACAAGGAAGAAGGGTATTACATGGTGTGGAACAAAGAGCAGTGCATGCTCTTTGCCCACAAATTGGGAAATGAACTGTCGGATGAGGAAATGCAGCAAATCATAGAGCTTCTGATAGAGAAGGAAATATTCGACCGAAACATATATGAAGAACATCAAGTATTAACCTCCGAACGCATCCAGAAAGTATGGATGGAAGCCACCAAACGCAGAAAAAGGGACTTAAATTCCCTACCCTATTTCCTTGTGGAAACCCAGGTCCTCAAAAGCGGGAAAGCAGAAAATGAGGTACAGGATGTATTGTTTCCACCTCAAAATGCATGCAATTCCGAACAAAGTAAAGAAAAGCAAAGAAAAGAAACTACCCCTCTAACTCCCCAAGGGGAGGATGGAGGAGAGAGGACGGAGGATTCCTCTTTTGAGATTCCGGGATATGCTTACAACAAGAAAACACATAACCTGGAGGGATTAATGCTGGAATTGCAACAACTGCACATTGTGGAACGCAATGAGATTAAAGCCATACTCAAGCTATCGGATTACGGAAGATTGGGAGGATACGTATTCAAAGTTATCGGCTGCACAAAGTGGAGTGTCGTACTGGCAAAAGGAAAATACATCATCGCGGCACTCAGAAAAGAGCGTTGCGGAAATAGCTGATAATCAAGCCTAATTTTCAGTCCAGCCAGGGCTACACCCTTTCGCCCGGATGGTGTAGCCCTTTGACTGAAAGGGTGTAGCCATAAGGGGTAAAGGGTGTAGCCATCCTGAAGCCACTGATATCTTATCCGACAATTTCAATTTCCGTCATCTTCCTCAACAACCCGCTGGTTCCATTGGTGGACAAGCACTTCCGGCTACCGAATACAAAGAAAAAGTCTTTGGCACGGGAAACAGCTACATTCATCAGACTTTTATTGTTTTCAATAAAGTAACACCCGTCGTTTCCGCCATATACAGTAGAAAGAATAATAACACGACACTCCGCACCCTGAAAAGTATGAATAGTTCCTACACGAATTTTCTTCAGATGATCAGGCAGAGCATGTTTGATAGTCGCTACCTGTGCTTTAAAAGGTGTAATGATACCTATGATTTTTTCTATTCTTCCATCATCAGGATATGCTTCCAACAACATAGCTGTATGTAAATTAATCCATCGGACAATCTGTTCCGCCTCCACACTATTATACCGGCTACTCCCCCGTTTTTCCGATGCAGGCACTTCTATCGAATAATGCCCCATCGCAGGAAATACGGATTTCAAATGGTTCTTCTTATCTTCTAATAAACATCCCCGATATGGCTTCAGACGTCCTTTATAAACCAATTTATTGCAGAAATCTATTATTTCATCGTAACACCTGCGATGTTCACACAGGAACATTCCCCTATACCCGTCTTTCTGAAAACGACACGCCTGTGCAGCTAATCTCATTATACTGGACTCCGCACAATTCAATCCACTTTTCTGCAAAAGCGCATATTCCTGATTATTCTGAATTATTCCCTTTTCGCATGCCAAGGTCACATCCATATCCACCTTTACTTCCCAAACCGGTGGTATCTGTTCTTCATCTCCCACCACCAACGCCTTCTTAGCCAAAGCAAATGCAGGCAATGCCACTTCAGGAGATACTTGCCCCGCCTCATCAACAATCAGCAAATCTATATAGTTAAATAAGTAAGAAGCCGGTTCTTCATTCGAACGCTGGGTAGTGAACATAGAGGGTAATTTGAAAAAAGTCATTACCATACATGGAGTAAGCATTGCCATTCGCCTAAAGCGTTTTTCTTGCACATCCCGATAAGAACAAACTTGTTGTCTTTCAGTTAGCTTACATTTGTCCAAAAGCCATTCAGCTTCATAATAGTGTACCGCCAACCAAAACGAAAGATAACGGACCGTTGTATCCAACAGTTCATTGATACCTTGCACATCAGCCTCCTCCACATATTTTTTCTTGCGGGCAAATATTTTCTGCCACTCCTCCTTATTTTCTTGAGGAGGAGTATAGAATATATCTATTGCAAGACTGTCTTTCAATGTATCAAAGAAGTCAACTAATATTTTTACTTTATGCTCCAGTTGTTCCTTCTTCTGCCGATACTCCTGTTCTTTATCAGAAGCTGCTTTTACATTCTTTTCCAATTGTAGGCAAATTGCAGAAATATGTTCTTTCTCTTGCAAATAGTATTGCTGAACATCTCTCAAATTCACAACTTTTCCCCTCCAAAATTCTATTTCATCCAAAGTCATATATATACGCAACCTATTCTCAACCTCCGTTTTAAAGATACGGACGAAATGAGAAAAGAAACGGATATACCACGGTATAGAAGCATAATATTGTTGCCATTCAAAGAAACGTTGTTCGCAAAGTTTCACCTTTTCCCTATGAATAGCCAACTCCGAGTTCCATTTTTTCACCTCTACCTGACAGACTTTTATCTGCTGCTCCAATTCTTTTTGATATGAAAGATAAGGCACGCCCCCTGTCATACGCTGAATTTTCCGCAAAGCCTCCAATACAGTGTTCTTTACCTCTGCAAACCGCACCAGCCTCTCATGGATTAAGGAAATAACCCGCTTAATATCTTTTTCCGTAAAGGATTGCCGAAAATAAGAAGAAGAATTTTGCAAAAAGAGTTTTAAAGCAGCTTCCCGGTTCTCTTCACTTTCAATTTCTTCGACAGAACCGCCTCCCAACCTGTCGGTACACAAATACCCCTTTCGCTGAACTTTCTGCAAAGCATAATTTGATGGAAAATAAGCAGCAAAACTGTCAGCTTTTGTCACCCAGCGCTTTTCCAACATTTCCTCAATACCTATCACCGGAATCTTGCCAAAAGAATCAATCACATTTGTCACCGCCTGATTATTGGTAGAAGTGGCAACAATGACAGGTGGCAGAAGTTTACTCAAAGCACGCGAAACGAACATATCAGCCACGATACTTTGAAGCAAAGTTGTTTTCCCCGTTCCCGGAGGACCTGAAACGGCCAACACCTCTCCTCCTGATAATGCGTGAAAATGATTTATAGACTCACGTTGGGATACCGACAACGGATATGCCCCTCCCATCTGTCCCACATGTTCTTTCATGCAAGCAATCGAAGTAACCGGGCAAGGAGTTTCCTCGGAACGAGACTCTCCCAAAATCAACTTCTGATATAAAGGTAAAGCCGGTATGTCTTCCTCCTCTAATTTTTCATAGAGATTACAAATAGCTTTTTTAGCCTCTACAGTTTGGTCAAGGATCATATAAGTGACGTTGCCTACTTCCAATGGCACATTTTCACCTGGTACATGGTTACTCAATGTCAAAGTATCCCAAGCGACACCAAGTACCTGCTCATAGAAAGTCTTAATCGCGGTACTATAGCTTGCCCATGACTCATAATCTTTTTCTTTGAAATATTCTTTCGGATATTTTTCCCATTTGCCGATAGCCGTTTTCTGCAAGTTAAACGGAAATAAAACATCTCTCGGAATCCAGGGAGCTTTCTGTCTGTTTTGAGGTGGTGTCAATTCTCCACTCTTAGATAGCACGGCGGGCACATATAAAATACCGAATGGAAAATTCTTCTCAATCTCCAAACCGGATATTCCTTGAGATAATGTTTTAGGAATAAGAAATACCGGAAGAGAATCAAGATCAAAATCCTGTTTATTGTTGACTGCCCAGAATTGATCAATGGAGGAAACTTTTCCGTCTTGCCATTCTGTAAGAGTCAGCTCTTGATAGTCTTCTCCTGAGAAATCAATGTATGACTTTACCGTAACCGCTTCATGCAAATATTTTGTCTGTCGTTTTATCATCTTTTTATTATTAATGCGAATTTAATACCCGTATGCCTAATATTGATTTAACCGGCTCGTAAAAATAGAGTATATCTTGCAAAATCACATTCTTTTCAAGTGATATTTAACAAATAACCACTCCGGACTAACAGCAAGTCTCGCATGAAGGGCAATGCCGATATATTATTGAAACAGCTTTATTGCCTTATGCAGAATAAATCTGCCTCTTTTTTCATAAATTTGCCCCCATTATGGAACAGCAACAATCATCTTTCAAAGAAAAGGAACGTACAGACCTGCGCGAGCCGCAGCATTTCAAGGTGATCATCTATAACGATGACTTCACCACAATGGAGTTTGTCGTCAAGATACTTACTACCATATTCTTTAAATCGGCAGCAGAAGCGGAAACGCTGATGTTACAGGTACATAAGAGTCAATCGGCAGTGGTGGGCATCTATACATACGACATTGCACAATCGAAGGTACAAAAAGCCACCCGTATGGCACGCGAAGAAAATTTTCCACTCCGGCTCACCGTTGCGCCGGAAGAAGAATAAGAATTAGGAGAAGATTATGGATATACAAAATACAGTGCATGTGAACAGCGCATTCACCTATGCACAAAAAAAAGCGATATCTTATCGCCATGAATTTATCACACCTGAGCATTTGCTGAGTGCATTTCTGGAACAGAGTCCCTTTACCAGTGCCTTAAATATGTGTTTCTGTGCCCCCCGAGAACTTGCTTTCTCTTTAGAGAATTATTTCACGGAAGAACTGGAAAGCGTTCCCGCAGACATGGATTATGAACTGGAAGTTTCAACCCAGCTCAACGAACTGATACAACATGCCTATCTGATGATAGACTATTCAAGTGCTGAAGCATTGAACGTCCCCCATTTAGTGCAAAGCATGCTTCAGCTCAAAGACTCCTGGGCATGCCATATTCTGAAAGAAACTCTTGAAGAAGATCTACCCGAATTTATCAGCCAACTCATCTCCCGATATGAAGAAGTGGAGGAAGAAGATGATCTGCAAACCTCTCCACAGGAAAAAAGCGAGCCCTGGCGAAGCTTTGTAACTTGTCTGAATGACTGTCTGCAAGACCATAATCCACTCATCGGACGGGAAGCTGAACTGGAACGAACCATCCAGGTGCTCTGTCGCAAAGAGAAAAACAATCCGTTGCATGTAGGCGAACCGGGTGTTGGCAAAACCTCCCTCGCTTACGGACTCGCTGCCCGCATCGAAGCACGTGAGGTTCCCGAACGACTCCTCGACTGCCGTATCTATGAACTGGATTTAGGCACTCTACTGGCAGGTACGCAATACCGGGGTGACTTTGAAAAACGCCTGAAAACTATTATGGAAGGTGTCCGCAACGAAGGACACGCCATCATCTATATCGACGAGATACACAATCTGATAGGTGCCGGACGTACAGGAGACGGTTCCATGGATGCATCCAATATGCTGAAACCTTATCTGGAAAGCGGAGACATCCGTTTCATCGGCTCTACCACATATGAGGAATACAACCGTTACTTTGCCCGCAGCAAAGGGTTGGTGCGTCGCTTTCAACAAATTGACATACTTGAACCGAGCATTGAGGAAACCATCCATATTGTAGAAGGACTGAAAGAAAAATATGAAGATTTTCATGGAGTAACCTATCAACCTGATGTAATCCCTTACGCCGTCAAAGCAAGTGTTCGCTATATCAGCGACCGTTTTCTGCCCGACAAGGCTATCGACTTGGTGGATGAAGCAGGAGCTTACCGCGAAATTCACCCTATGCCTTCCGGAGAACAAATTGTAGACAAGACATTGATAACCGATGTACTCGCCCGTATCTGCAAAGTAGATGCACTCGCCATGAAAGAAGAAGATACCACCTCACTGGAAACTTTGCATGCACGTATCAGTGCCAAAATTTACGGTCAGGAAGAGGCAGTGCGCCAAGTGGTGGAAGCCGTGCAAATGTCCAAAGCCGGACTGCTGGATGAAAACAAACCGCTGGCAAGCCTGCTCTTCGTCGGTCCTACCGGAGTAGGTAAAACCGAAGTAGCCAAAGTGCTGGCCTCCGAACTGGGTATTTCCCTGCAACGTTTCGATATGAGCGAATACACCGAGAAGCATACCGTAGCCAAATTAATCGGTTCACCCGCCGGATATGTAGGCTATGAAGACGGTGGTTTATTAACCGATGCCATTCGCAAAACTCCCAACTGTGTGTTGCTGCTTGATGAAATAGAAAAAGCCCATCCCGATGTATTCAACATCCTGCTACAAGTAATGGACTATGCTGTTCTTACGGATAACAAAGGACGAAAAGCCGACTGCCGACACGTAGTACTTATCATGACTTCAAATGCCGGTGCACAATTTGCCCGTCAGGCATCTATTGGATTCAGCTGTCAGATTACAGCCGGGGAAGCCATGTTGAAACAGGTCAAGAAGACCTTCAAGCCGGAGTTTATCAACCGTCTGTCCGCTACTGTCGTTTTCCACGATATGAGTCGGGAAATGGCCTCACTTATCCTCGACAAGAAGCTTGGAGAACTGAGCGGCAAGCTTGCCGCACGCCAGATAGAGATGAAACTGAGCCCGGAAGCCCGCAACTGGTTATTGCAACGTGGATTCCTGCCCGAATATGGCGCCCGCGAAATGGACCGTGTGATAGCTTCGCATCTGAAGCCACTCCTGATGCGCGAAATCTTATTCGGTTCCTTAAAATCCGGTGGTAAAACTTGCATACGGGTAGACAAAGATCAGTTAATCCTACAACTCTCTACAAAGTAATATTATGGTCTTTGCACTAACTGACGAAATTACATTTCCCGATCCGCGCTACGGCGATCCGGACGGATTGCTGGCAGTAGGCGGTGACCTGTCGACCGACCGCCTCATCCTGGCTTACTCTAACGGGATATTTCCCTGGTACACTTTTCAGGAGGGAATGATACAATGGTGGTGCCCGCTGGAACGCTTCGTCATTTTCCCCGACGAAATCCATATCTCCCACTCCATGCGGACGCTCATAAACAAAGGGAAGTACGATGTCACCATCAATCAGGCTTTCGATGAAGTCATCCGTAAGTGTGGAGAACTGAGGATGGATATGGAAGGTGCCTGGCTCGGTCCGGAAATGATAGAAGCTTACACGTTGCTGCATGAACAGGGCTTTGCCGCCAGCGTGGAAATATGGGAAGGGGAACAGTTAGTAGGCGGACTCTATGGAGTCACTTTGGGGCGCTGCTTTTTCGGTGAGAGTATGTTTTCACTGGTTCCGAGTGCATCCAAGTTAGCCCTCATCCACCTGGCACAATTCTTCGGAGAGCATGGCGGCGTACTGATAGACTGCCAGTTCGAAACTCCCCATCTGAAATCAATGGGAGGAAGATATATCAGCTACGAAGAATACATGGAGCTTTTGCAATCATAGCCACCTCCGCTGATCACACCAGCGTAAATTGCAAGTGCTCATCCGTACTGCGCCCTTCATCGTATGCGAAACCCTCCCACGTAAACGCTTTCAAGTCTTCGGGATTTTCAATGCGATTTTTAATAATATAGCGTAGCATTTCTCCGCGGCACATCTTGGCATATATCACAATTGTCTTTAGCTGCCCGCCTTTCCATACCTGGAATTCGGGAGTAATGACACGAACTTCTTCTTCTACCCGCTTCCAGTCGAACAGATCTCTCATCTCACCACTGGCAAGATTAACGAGTATGCCACCCTGCCGTTTGATATCCGCTATAAAATAATCCGTCAGCAAAGGTTTCCAGTAATCAAACATAGTCATCCCTCCCCTTTCGGGCAAGCGTACATCTCCTTCCATACGATAAGGCTTTATCCCATCCAGCGGACGAAGCAGTCCGTACAGAAAGGAAGTGATGCGCATGTGTTCCTGAGCGTAACGAAAATCATCTTCGGAAAAATCTTTCGGTACTATACGTTTGAACACCGCACCAGTATAGGCACAGATAGCGGGCATCGCAGAATTTGCCTCCGAAAAGAAATCCTGATAGCGCAGATAATTCTCAGCGGCAATCTTGGAATTTATACGTAGCAGACGTTCCAGGTCAGCAGCTGAAAATTGCCCCATATCCAAGGCATTCTGCACTGCCTCCGCCTGAAAGTACGGAACAGTTATTTCAGGGACTCCTACAGATGTGCGTGCCGTCATCGTTTTGGCACAAGAGATGAATGTCAACATATCACGTTCAAAGTTTTTTGGGAAACAAAGATAATACAAATCGAATGTAGAACTTTCATGCTCGTATGAAAAAGTTTTGCGCAAAGTTTTTCCGCATAACCTTCCTCTGTTTCCATACTTTTTCGTACTTTTACGCCTTGTTGGAAAAATACAGGCTTTTCCCGAGAGAAACGAAACCTCTTCCAACCACGAGACTGAAAAAAGGAAAAAACAATATATAAAATGACTCACAAATGGAATTATCAACCCATTACACCCGAACAGGCAGAGACAAGCCAAAAGTTGGCCCAAGAATTAGGGATTAGCCCGATTCTTGGCGGATTATTGGTGCAGCGGGGAATAACGAAGGCACAGGATGCCAAGAAGTTTTTCCGCCCGCAGTTGCCCGACTTGCACGACCCATTCCTGATGAAAGACATGGATGTGGCCGTGGAGCGCCTTAATAAGGCAATGGGAAAGAAAGAGCGTATTCTGATTTATGGTGATTATGATGTAGACGGCACTACCGCAGTGGCACTGGTCTACAAGTTTATTCAACAGTTCTATTCGAACATTGACTATTACATCCCCGACCGCTACAACGAAGGTTACGGGGTATCTACCAAAGGGGTAGACTATGCCGCAGAAACCGGTGTAGGATTGATTATCGTACTGGATTGCGGCATCAAAGCTGTAGAGGAGATAACCTATGCCAAAGAAAAAGGCATTGACTTTATCATCTGCGACCACCATGTGCCCGACGATGTACTTCCACCTGCCGCCGCTATCCTGAACGCCAAGCGTTTAGATAATACGTATCCTTACGAGCACCTTTCCGGTTGCGGCGTAGGCTTCAAATTCATGCAGGCATTTGCCATCAGTAATGGCATCGAGTTCCATCACCTCATTCCACTGCTCGACCTGGTTGCCGTAAGTATCGCTTCGGACATTGTTCCCATCATGGGAGAAAACCGGATACTGGCTTTCCACGGATTGAAACAGTTGAACAGTAATCCCAGCGTAGGTTTGAAAGCGATTATCGACGTATGCGGATTGACTGAAAAGGATATTACCGTCAGCGACATCGTGTTCAAGATAGGCCCGCGCATCAATGCCTCCGGACGTATTCAGAACGGAAAAGAAGCCGTCGACCTGCTGACTGAGAAGGATTTCTCCATGGCTTTGGAAAAAGCCAATCAAATCAATCAATACAACGAAACCCGGAAAGATCTCGATAAGACCATGACCGAGGAAGCCAACCAGATTGTAGCTGATCTGGAAGGACTCGCCGAACGCCGTTCTATCGTGTTATACAACGAAGATTGGCACAAAGGTGTTATCGGTATTGTTGCCTCCCGCCTGACGGAAATTTATTATCGCCCCGCAGTAGTGCTGACCCGTACGGACGATATGGCAACAGGTTCCGCCCGTTCCGTATCCGGCTTTGACGTGTATAAGGCGATTGAATATTGCCGTGATCTGCTGGAAAATTTCGGTGGTCATACCTATGCAGCCGGTCTTTCGATGAAAGTGGAGAATGTTCCCGCCTTTACCAAACGCTTCGAGGAATTCGTTTCACAGAACATCCTACCGGAACAGACAAGTGCGGTCATAAATATCGATGCAGAGATAGATTTCAGGGATATTTCTCCGAAATTCTTTAATGACCTGAAGAAATTCAATCCTTATGGTCCGGATAATCCGAAACCGATATTCTGTACGCATAATGTCTATGATTACGGTACCAGTAAAGTAGTGGGGCGTGATCAGGAGCATATCAAGCTGGAACTAGTAGACAACAAATCGAATAATGTAATGAACGGCATCGCCTTCGGACAAAGTTCGCATGTACGTTTCATCAAAACCAAGCGTTCGTTTGATATCTGCTACACCATTGAAGAGAATACCCATAAACGGGGCGAGGTACAGTTGCAGATAGAGGATATTCAACCTAATTAAATGAAGAATGAAGAGTGAAGAATGAAGAATTACCATGCGGATAATAGCATAGCTAATTCTTCATTCTTCATTCTTCGTTTTTCACTCTTCACTTCTATGTACAAGGAAATCTTAAAGCAATACTGGGGATATGATAACTTCCGGGGCATACAGGAAGACATCATCAATAGCATTGGCGAAGGCAGAGACACCCTGGGGCTGATGCCTACGGGCGGCGGAAAGTCCATCACATTCCAGGTGCCTGCACTTGCCAAAGAGGGGCTTTGCATAGTTATTACTCCCCTGATTTCTCTGATGAAAGACCAAGTGCAGAACCTGAAAAAAAGAGGAATCAAAGCACTTGCCATCTACTCCGGAATGTCCCGGCAAGAAATTATCGTCACGCTGGAAAACTGTATTTTCGGCAATTATAAATTCCTGTATATATCGCCCGAACGGTTGGATACGGAAATCTTCCGCACCAAGCTACGGAAAATGAACGTCAGCATGATAACCGTTGACGAAAGTCATTGCATTTCACAATGGGGATATGATTTCCGTCCTGCCTATCTGAAGATAGCCGAAATACGTGATCTCCTACCCGGTGTCCCTGTGCTGGCACTGACTGCAACCGCTACTCCGGAAGTTGTGAAGGACATCCAGGCGCGGCTGTGCTTCCAGAAGGAAAATGTTTTCCGCATGAGTTTTGAACGGAAGAACCTTGCCTACATAGTCCGCAAAGCAGAAAATAAGACCGGAGAACTTCTTCACATCCTGCGCCGTATGCCGGGTAGCGCCATTATTTACGTACGCAATCGTCGGCGAACTAAAGAAATCACCGAACTTTTAATTAACGAAGAGATTACCGCCGACTTCTACCACGCCGGTCTGGATGATGCCACCAAGGATATACGTCAGCATCGCTGGCAGACAGGAGAAAGCCGTGTAATGGTTGCTACCAACGCTTTCGGCATGGGTATCGACAAACCCGATGTACGTATCGTAATCCACCTCGATTTACCGGACTCTCCCGAAGCTTATTTCCAGGAAGCAGGACGTGCAGGACGTGACGGTAACAAAGCGTATGCTGTAATCCTCTATGCCAAATCGGACAAAGTCACCCTTCATAAACGTATCCCGGACACCTTTCCGGAGAAAGACTACATCAAACAGGTGTACGAACATCTGCAATATTATTACCAGATGGCAATGGGAGACGGTTTGGGATGTGTCAGAGAGTTCAATCTGGAAGACTTTTGCCGGAAGTTCAAATACTTCCCTGTACCTGCCGACAGTGCATTGAAGATTCTGACGCAAGCAGGATATCTGGAATATACCGACGAACAGGACAATGCCTCCCGTCTTTACTTCACCGTCCGCCGTGATGAATTGTATAAATTACGCGAACTGGGAGAGGACATGGACAAACTTATTCAAATTGTTCTGCGCTCTTACACCGGAGTATTCACGGATTACACCTTTATCAACGAGAATTCACTTGCGGTACGTAGCGGATTGACGCGACAACGGGTTTACGACTTGCTGATACGTCTATCCAAGATGCGCGTCATCGACTATATTCCACATAAAAAGACACCTTATATCATATACACACGCGAACGTGTAGACAGGCAGCATCTGCAAATCTCCCGCAGTGTATACGAGGAGCGCAAGGAACGCTATGAAGCCCGCATTCAGGCAATGGTAGATTATGTAACGACCGAAACCGTTTGCCGCAGCCGTATGCTTCTACGCTATTTCGGAGAGAAGAATGAACATAACTGTGGAATATGCGATGTCTGCCTCAGCCACCGTGCCGAAGAAGTACCACAGGAAATTTCAATGGAAGAGTTACGTGATAAAGTGCTTCAACTTCTTGCGGAAGCATCAGTCACTCCGGCAGGCCTTGCCGAACAACTATTGGTAGATAAAGAACTTCTGACCGAAGCCGTACACCAACTATTGGATGAAGGCCGGATCACCTCTATAAATGGAATGCTTCAAATGAAGAAATAATCAATCACCGTACATGTCAAGCTTATTATTCCACAGGTATTTCCGTGTTTCACGTGCCGCCACTCCCGAAAGGAGAACTAAAGACAACAGATTGGGAATAGCCATCAGTGCATTCATGCCATCTGCCAGGTTTCAAACCAAAGAGAGATTCATCACGGAACCCAGATAAATAGCCAGTACCCAAAGTACACGGTAATATTTTATCAGGCGCTTCCCTCCCAAATATTCCACAGCTTTCTCGGCATAGTAGCTCCAACCTAAAATAGTGGAAAAGGCGAAAGTCACAATGCCCACAGCCAGAATAAGAGTTCCGACAACAGGTATTTTTCCAAAAATTGTGAGAAATAAGTGTGTGCCAAGCAACATAATGATCATAGGCCAACCCCATAACCATGTGCTGACTTCAGAAAAGAAGGAAGCAAGTGTTTCCATTCAGATATAACTTTGTTTAGATGTATTTTGCAGGCCAAAGATAAAAATTATCTCGCACACATACATCTATTAAAAATACAAAATAGATTGCAGGATATCAATATCCTGTCTACAAAAAGTTAAGAGTTTGTCGACAGGGAATCAACTCCTTGTTGACAAACTCTTAACTCCTTGCAGGTAGAGAATAGAAGACTATTCCCAACACTTATATAAAATTTCTAATATTATTCCGTTGCCGGTTTCTCGATACCCTCGCTGGTTGCACGTTCTTCCATACGTTTGATACGGGCATCCAAATCCGGGTGGGTAGAGAACAACTGGTTCAGTTTACTGCTCTTCTGTGCGCCGGCTTCTTCCTGCAATTTCTTCAACTTCTGGAAAGACAAAGCCATTGCCCAAGGGTTCTTTCCATGACTTTTCAGGAATTCATAGCCATAATCATCAGCACTACGTTCCTGCTTCTGTGAGTAAGTGGAATTCACCAAAGCCTCGCCCAGGTCGCCCAACTGAGAATCTGTCAGTTTAGCTGCCGTACCACCTTGTGAAGAAACACCGTCTTTCAGGGCAGAAGTCAGCAATGCTGTACGGAAACCATTCTTAGAATCCTTGTGTGCCACGTGTCCCACTTCATGGCCGATCACACCCAGCAATTCTTCGTCACTCATAATGTCCATCAAAGAAGAAAAGATACGTACACTACCATCTGCACACGCAAAGGCATTGACGTCTATCACATAGTAAACCTTAAAATTCAAGGGAATTCCTTCCACATCCGTCAGGCCGTCAGTCAGCTTTTTCAAGCGGATAGTGTACTCATTGTCGTCCGCACACACCTGATTGTGAGTATCCATCCAGTCGATGTATTCTTTCACATACTCCGTCATCTGGGCATCTGTCAAAGTCACCGCTTTAACGGCTTTTGCTGCACCTTTCAGTGCTTTCGCATTAAACTGAGCCATTGCAGGCATGCCCACAGCCATACATACGAGAAGGAGGGCCCACTTCATAATAGTCTTTTTCATTCTTGTGTTTTTTAGAAGATGATTATTTTTATTTTAACATCAATGCTTTGTCGAGAGAGATTCTTGTTTTTGCTAAGATACGGTTTTGCATACGTTAATAAGAACATTGAGTTGGAAGATGGCAGTAAAATCTCTACTCTTGAAAAGCACATAATGCGTTATCAACAGTTGTTTGCTTCATTGGCTATTCGTAAAAAGTTGTCCAAGAGAGTGAAAAGCGGAATTATATGGCATACACAAGGGAGTGGAAAAACAGCATTGGCATATTATTCAGTTCGTAGTTTGACTGACTTTTATGCAGAGAGAGAAACTGCTGTGAAATTCTATTTTATTGTAGACCGTATTGCTCTGATGGAGCAGGCGAGCGATGAATTTGCCGCTCGTGGCTTGGTCGTAAGGACCGCTAATAGTCGAGATGATTTAATGAATGATATTCGCGATACTAAACCTATTGTAAACAGCGAAGGTAAAGCGGAAATAATGGTTGTAAACATACAGAAGTTTAAAGAGGACTCTACCAAGATAAAGATAGAATCCGGCTATAACACCAATCTTCAACGTGTCTTCTTTATAGATGAGGCACATAGAGGATATAGTCCGCATGGCAACTTCTTGGCAAATCTTCTTGAGGCAGATAAAGATGCTGTAAAAATCGCATTGACCGGAACTCCTTTATTGCGTGAGGAACGAGAATCTTGGCGTGTTTTTGGAGATTATATAGATACATATTATTATGATAAGTCGATAGCGGATGGCTATACACTCAAACTCATGCGTGAGCCAATAGAAACCATTTATAAAGAGCGTATTGAAAGTATTCTTGACAAACTGGCAGGAAACGTAGAGGTTAAGAAAAGCGATATAGATAAAAATAAGATAATCGAGCACGAGAGCTATCTGAATGCATTACTTGACTACATAATAGCTGATTTGCGAAGATTTAGAAAGGAGCAAGCCGATGACTCAATTGGTGCAATGATTGTTTGTAAAACTAATCCTCAGGCTCGTGAAATGTATCGCTTGTGGCAAGAACGCTTTGGATTTGCACAACACATTGAGGAGGAATGGAATGGACAGTTTAGTATGGTAGCAGAACCAATGGCTACTTATGGTCATGCTAAACCTTTGCGTGCGTCTCTGATATTGCATGATGAAGGTGACAAATTGGAGCGTAAAGCATACATCGAAGAATATAAGAAGCAGCAAACGGTAGATGTGTTGATTGTCAATCAAATGTTACTTACCGGATTTGATGCCCCTCGTTTGAAGAAATTATACTTGGGACGTAGCCTTGACGGGCATGATTTATTACAGGCTCTGACTCGTGTAAATCGTCCATATAAAGACTTTAAGTATGGCTATTTTGTTGATTTTGTAGACATAAAAGAAAATTTTGATTCGACAAATGACCGCTATCTGAGAGAGTTAAATCGGACTGCAGATATTAAGGAGACCAAGCAAGATGAACCTGTAGGAAATGCCATTATCGAAGATAAGGAAGAGATAATAGCCCAAATGAAGGAAATCAAGAGTGTGCTTTTTAATTTCACTTGTGATAATCCGGAAGAATTTAGGTTGGAAATCGATGAAATAGAGGATAAAGACAGACTTTATGAATTGCGTTCGGTATTGAATGATGCGAAAGCTATTCTTAACCAAGTTCGTGCGTTTGGAGATGATGAACTGAAAGAGAAAATAGAAGATTTAGCTTTTGGGGGCATACCGATTTTGATTACAGAAGTAACTCATCGCATTGAGCGGATGAATCTGTTTGAAAGTACAGAACATAAAGCCGATGTTTCTGGAATCATCAATGTTGCTTTGTCTGAATTGGAGTTTGAGTTCAAAAAGGGGATGTCGGAGGAGTTACGAATCATTGTAAATGATATTCGTGAACGCTGTGAAAAGGTACAAGCTGAATTTGAGGCTAATTTTGACAGAAACGAAGAAAAATATGTGATTCTTGCAGACGAATTTCGAGCATATTTCCGAAAGAAAGGTTTTGTCCCTCAGAATACCCAAGATGCCAAAGAAAGCATTGATTACATGGATAATGTAATGAAGAAGATTCGGGAAATAAACAGGCGGAATAATCTCCTTAAGAAAAAATATAAAGGTGATGAGTGTTTTGTGCGGATCCATAAACGAATAGAAGAAGAAAATCAAATGCGTGAGCAGCCGATTATCTCTGCACATGAATACGAGATAGCCGAGAATCTGTCGCAAATGAAGTCCCAAATCGACAATATGCTTTTCTTGAATATTAATATTCTTGATAACGAGGATGCTTTCAAACGTGATATATTGGCTATTGTCGGACATAAATTGATAGACCTTGGAATTAAGGCTAATTTGGCAGACCGTAAGTACATTAATAATCTGATAACAACGGAATATTTCCAACAACGTAATTTTGCATATTGATATGAGCGATATAAATATAACGGAATCAACCATTGCTCTGATTGATTCTTTGAAAAGTACAACCGGAGCATTCGGTTTGGCAGGAACAGGAAGCGAATACAAAATCGTGACTGAGATGTTTCTATATAAGTTCTTTAATGACAAGTTCGGCTATGAGGCCAAACGAGATAAAATGTATGGGGAACGGCTAAGTAAAGCGGAAAAGTGGGATGCCGAATATGATACTTTTACCGAAGAAGAAGTTGAAGACTTGTTCAGCTATTTATCGGCCTCTGTACCTAGATTAAAACCTGAACACACTTTATCACATCTTTACAATTCTATAGGAAAAAGCGATTTTTCCACGTTGTTAGATGCAGCATTGATAGGTATTGCGAATATTAATGCTGATACTTTTTCTGTAACGACTTCGGGAAAAAGCAAGGTTAATATTTTTAGTCCTATTACTACATTCGTGACAGATACACAAAAGCGTGATGAGTTTGCTAAATCATTGATGCGTAATGTGGCTTCATTTAATTTTGAACATGTATTTGTCGAGAAGTATGATTTCTTTTCGAGAATCTTCGAGCACCTGCTAAAAGGATTCAATAATGCCGGAGGTGGCAAATATGCAGAATATTACACGCCACGTGCGATTGCGCAAGTTATGGCAAGACTGCTGGTTGGCGATGATGCCGATTTACGAGGTGTAACCTGTTACGACCCATCTGCGGGAACGGGTACACTGTTGATGGCGCTTGCACATCAGATTGGAGAAGACAGATGTTCGATTTTCAGTCAAGATATATCGGAGAAATCAAGCGAAATGTTGCGCTTGAATCTTATCTTGAACAGTTTGTCCGCCTCATTGCCTAATGTTGTACAAGGTAATACATTGACAGAACCGTCGCATACAGAGGCAAACGGAGCTTTGCGTAAGTTTGATTTTATTGTTTCAAATCCACCGTTCAAACTCGATTTTCCGGAGTATCGGGATACATTGGCTACTGATACGATTCGCTTTTGGGCTGGAGTCCCGAATGCTGTCAAAATCGTAGATCCAATGAAACCTAAAATGGCGATTTATACTTGTTTTATCCAGCATGTTCTAAATTCATTAAAGACAACCGGAAAAGGAGCTATCGTTATTCCGACAGGATTTATCACATCCAAAAGTGGCGTTGAGAAGAAAATCCTGCAACGAGTGGTGGATGAACATTGGGTTTATGGCTGTGTATCTATGCCAAGCAATGTGTTTGCTACTACCGGAACAAATGTATCAGTGATATTCTTTGACAAATCAGCAATGACGGACAAGGTTATCTTAATTGATGCCAGTAAATTAGGAGAGGAGTATAAAGAAGGGAATAATCAAAAAAGGCGTTTACTTGATACCGAAATAGACCTTATTGTTAATACGTTCCGCAACAAAGAGGCTGTAGAAGATTTCTCTGTTGCCGTTACATACGATGAAATTAAAGAAAAGGGGTATTCTCTCTCTGCCGGACAATATTTTGACATCAAAATTGATTATGTTGATATAACGGAAGAGGAGTTCAATGCCCGTATGGCAAATTATAAAGCAGAATTGACACTGCAATTTGCTGAAAGCCGCCGTTTGGAGGAGGAGATAATGAAGCAACTGGATAGTCTGAGATTTAATAATGATTTAGGAAAATAGCAGATGGAACAGAATCAAATATCTATGCCATATAATCATGCCGCCGAAGTTATAAAGGTCGCTATATTACAAGGTCAATATGAGGCTCTTAAAGGCGAAAACCGCATACAGTTGGCTGTTTATTTCAGTATAGGCAGGTATGTGTCGCAAAATTCCAGAAAAGATAAATGGGGAACAGGTGCGCTTACTGCTATTAGTGAACATCTTAGAAAGATATTACCGGGACTTCGAGGCTTTTCCGCGGAAAGTCTTAAGAAAATGAGATTGTTCTATGAAGGATGGACGATATTGGAGAACGGTTCGTCTGTTTCCGGAGATGATAATTCGGTAATTGCAATTACCGAATTAGAACATAAGACCAAATCGGTAATCGAAATTACCGAAACAGACGAGATTGACATTTATCACGCTATGGTTATTCCTAATACGGCAGATTTTCCTGCAACAGAATTCCTGGCTGTTCCGTTTACACACCATTCGAGAATTTTGAGCAAGACAAAGACTTTGCCGGAACGCTATTACTATATTCGACGTTGCGCCCAAGAGCATCTTTCGGTTGATACACTTGTGCGGTTGATGGAAGAAGAGGCTTATCGGAGTCAGCAGTTTTTACCCAATAACTTTTCTAAGACAATACCAAGTGTTAAAGAGGCTCGGAGGGCTGTAATGATGTTCAAGGATGAATATGCTTTGGATTTTATCAATGTAGAAGAGATAGGTGAACGTGATAACGAAGATATTGACGAGCGTGTGGTTGAGCAACATATTGTACAGAATGTCAAGAAATTCATAATGACCTTCGGGCGTGATTTTGCCTTTATCGGGAATCAATACCATCTTGAAGTGTACGGTGTGGAACATTTTCCGGATTTGCTATTCTTTAATCGTGAGTTGAATGCTATGGTTTGTGTAGAGTTAAAAACAGGAGTTTTCAAATCCGGCTATCTCGGTCAATTGACCACTTATTTGCGAATACTTGACGACCACGTTAAAAAACCGCATGAAAATCCGACCATCGGTATTGTATTATGCAAAGAAGCTAACAAGGAGTATGTGGAATATGTAATACAAGATTACGACAAGCCTATGGGTGTAGCGACTTATACCACATCTAAGGATATGCCGGAAAATCTGCGTAAGGCGTTGCCGGATATAGAGGAACTAAAAAAAATACTTTAAAATGATTGATTACGATAAAATTAACGAATATATGACTACTATGGCAGCTAAATCCTATGGCGGATTTCAGTTGACGGATTTTGCGTTCAGCGAGATATTTGGACAGAGTCAGTGTATTCATGAAAATACACTTCACGATGGTTTTGAGTATTCAAAAGCAAAAATGAAAAAGGATGTAGAAGAAAATACTTTCTTGACAACAAAACAGAAAGAGGATATAAAATTTCAGAATGAAGATATTCTTGATTTTATAGAAGAAGCTGCTAAAACTTATCTTAAACAACAAAATCGGTTACTATAATGAAGCTAAAAGATATTGTAACCCTAAAAACTAAGAGTATTGTTCCATTGCAGGACGAACATTATCATCTTTATAGTTTACCTTCTTTTGACAAAAATCAATGCAGAGAAGAGATCTTAGGAAAAGATATACAAAGCAATAAATATATAGTTCCTGACAAGTGCATTCTTTTTAATAAACTGAATGTTCGTTTTAAGCGAGTATGGCGCATTGACAATAAAGATAATAATAAGCTCTGTTCTACTGAATTTCTACCATTGATTATCGATAAAACAAAAGTCAATTATCAATACTGCTATTATTTGCTAATATCAGAAAGAATTACAGATTATTTGTGTGGACAAAACACAAACACATCAGGAAGTCATAAGCGTATTGATCCGCTTGATTTTCTTAATATTGATATACAATTGCCATTCATAGAAGAACAAACAAGAATTGGTAGTTTATTGGCTTATATTGATTCTAAAATTGCTCTCAATCGTGCGATAAATCATAATTTACCGATACTTGGCCGTTCATTAAAAGCGGTAATAGTTCATCGCGCTGCTTAGTCAATTCGCTTATTTCTTTAGAATTATGCTTTATTGCCACAAATAATGGTGTAATCTTTTCATCAAACGCTTGCAATACATTTTCTTGTGGAACTATTACAGGTATAGAATAAAGAGTTGATGAAGTCATACTAGGTACACCTGTTCCTGCATCCCATCTTGTAAAATCAATATCACGAATAGAATAGTATATATATTTTGCACGATGCTCTTTCTTCATAACAGAATAAAACATTGTATCAACAGTCCAAAATGCTTCATTTACATACATAATGTTATTAAGCGTACCTTTTCGAGGCATCAGGACAGATTCTCCATCATAGAGCCATTCACACACTCTTCTCATTTCTCCACCACTACCGTATACGGGATAACTACCACAAAGTAAATGCTTATGATCACGACCATTCTTTATATTAAGAAAATATTCTAATGTGTTATCACTCCATTTTTCAGGAATTTCACGCTTCAACTTCTCGTTCCAGACCACCTCACCACCACTTGACTTATATGGTCTTCCATTCTCATCAGGAAAGTCGAACTGCACGAACCAGTAATCATAGAGTTGCTTCGCCATCGCCTCTAAATTATGATTTATCGCACATTAGAAATAGAGATAGAAAGCATTTTTACTTAGCCCTCTATCTCTTTTACACATTTCATTAGTCCATAACCAATTTAGTAATATAATTTTCTTTTCCTATAGCTGATTGAATATGCTGAAATCCCAGTAACTGACTAAGCCGAGAATTATCCTCAATCTCCATATACTTATACCCGTACTGTGGTGCATACTCCTTAAAGAACCGTACAAGTTCCTGTAATTCCTCTTTCTGCTTTTGTGCAAAGTTGCAGTAAACAATAATGATGTACCCAATCGGAAAAACCATCAATCTGCTTCTATATTCCTCTTTAATCTGCATTTTGGCTTTTCACCCAACTTCCCCGATTTTCCCCTAACTGCCTAATACTCAAATTAAGCAACTTTATTCTTCCATTTTTATTCGTCTATTCCAGCGTTTTTATGTATGTTTGCGGCAATAAATAAAAACAAAACACCTAAGAAATACAGATTATGGGATTCTTTAAATCTTTCTTCTCCGGCAAACAAGAGAAACCGGAAACTGAGAAACAGAAAAACGATCAAAAGAACTTCGAGATATTCAAGTATGACGGCATGCGTGCACAACGTATGGGGCGTCCCGATTATGCAATCAAATGCTTCACGGAAGCCCTTGCCCTTCAGGAAGACTTTGAAACCATGAGCTATCTGAGCCAGGTTTACATTCAAACTAATGCCCTCAGCGAAGCACATGAACTGCTGGAACGCATGGCAAAACAGGAACCGGACCACACCTCCACTTTCCTCACCCTTGCCAACGTATGCTACCTGCAAGAAGACTATCAAGCAATGGCAGACGCCGCACAAAAAGCTATTGAAATAGAAGAAGGAAATGCCATGGCACACTATCTTCTGGGTAGGGCCAAGCAAGGTATGGACGATGGTATCATGAGCATCGCCCATCTCACCAAAGCCATTGTACTGAAAGACGACTTCACCGAAGCCCGCCTGCTGCGTGCCGAAGCCTTAATCAATATGCAGCAATACAAGGAAGCTACCGAAGATATCGACGCTATACTCTCCCAAGATCCCGATGAAGAAGCTGCATTACTGCTCCGCGGTAAAGTGAAAGAAGCAGCAGGACAGCAGGAAGAAGCCGAAACCGATTATCGCTATGTAACAGAATTGAATCCATTCAACGAACAGGCTTTTCTTTACCTGGGACAACTTTATATTGTCCAGAAGAAATATCCCGAAGCTATCGCACTCTTTGACGAAGCCATCGAACTGAACCCTAATTTCGCACAAGCCTATCATGAACGCGGTCGCGCCAAGTTACTGAATGGTGACACGGCAGGCTCTGCAGAAGATATGAAGAAAGGATTGGAGTTGAACCCCAAAGAAATCCAAGGAATCAGCGGACAATATGACAATCAGTCAAGACAAACGGACATTTTAGGATTGTAGCGTCATGAAAAGCGGCCTCTTTATACTCATTGTATGCCTTCTTTTTCCTGCCTACGTCTGTGCGGACACTTCTAAACATGCTTTAGAAGAAAACAGGAAATTGCTTCACTCTTTAGATAGCCTGCTGGAACAGCAGGATCTATTTGTCAGAGTAAAAGAGGAGCGCATCAAGCAATTGAAAATGCAGTATAGCCGGGTCAAAGATGTAAAGGAACTCTATGCCATGAATAGAATGGTCTATTTGGAGTATCGGGTTTATGATGCGGATTCCGCCCTGCATTACATCAATAAGAACATACAACTGGCACAACAGACCAACAACCGTACCTGGGAAGTGGTCTCTTTGCTCGAACAATCATTTGTCCTCACCTCCTCCGGGCTACTGACCGAAGCCTTGAAAGCCGTCAGTGACATCCAACCGGAAGAATTACCCCAAAATCTCCGTTCCGAGTATTTTGGCAGGTTATGTACACTCTATTCCCGCCTCCGGGATTACTCCAGTGAGAATTCCCAACTGTCGGAACATTACAATAATCTCCAAAAGGCTTTCCGAGACTCGGTATACCTCACATCCACTCCCGACGAATTGCGCTACTGGAACTGCCGGGTATGGCTCTACATGGGAACCCCGGAAATAGAACCCGTCAAACAAGCATTTGAGGAAAACAAGCAGACATTGTCTAACGACAGCCGCAAGTATTCCATAGCTACCTACAACCTCTCCGCCATCTACCGGAGTGAAAATAACGAGAGCAAATACCTGGAAAACCTCATTCTTTCGGCTATGGCAGACATACGGTCTGTCAACGGAGATATCGGTTCTTTGCAGGAAATAGCGGAATACCTATTTAAGCATGGAGAAATAGACCGCGCCTATAACTACATCCTCTATTGTTCCCAAAAAGCCATGCTTTTCCACAACCGGGTACGAATAGTCAAAATGTCTCATTTGCAAAACCAAATCTACAAAGCGTACCAGGAACAGAGCCGTACACAGCAAAAGCGTCTTCAAGCCTCCCTGATTGCCGTCAGTTTCTTATTTCTCGTACTGATCGGTGCCTTCCTGTTCATCCGCAAGCAAATGCGCCGGCTAAAAGAAGCCAACTTGAAGTTAGACAGTACAAACCAGAAGCTGTCCGTCAATATGGATGCCCTCTCTACGGCACATCAACGCCTGGAAGAAGTAAACATACAGCTAAAAGACTTGAATACGCAATTACAGGAAGTCAACGACCAGTTGCGGGAATCTAATTACGTAAAAGAAGAATATATCGGCTATGTATTCAACATCTGTTCCACCTACATCAGTAAGCTGGAAGAGTTTCGCAAGAACATCAACCGGAAACTGAAAGTAGGCCAGATAGAAGATGTAAAAGCAATGACGGACTCTTCCGCAACAGCCTCCAACGAACTGAAAGAGTTCTACCAGAATTTCGATACCATCTTCCTGCATCTCTATCCCGATTTTGTAGGTGACTTCAACGCCTTACTGCTACCCGAAGAGCGCATCGAACTGAAAGAAGGCGAACTGCTTAATACCGAACTGCGCATACATGCCTTGATAAGACTCGGCATCACAGACAGCGTGAAGATAGCGGACTTCCTCCATTGTTCCGCACAAACGGTTTATAACAACCGACTTCGCACCCGAAATAAATCCATTATCCCGAAAGAAGATTTTATAAATGCTGTGAAAAAGCTCGGAAAATACAAAGCGTAAGCCCTGCTCTCTACTACCGATTCCATTCAAAGAGTTTACTTCCGAGCCTCTCATTTTCAGAAATCAACACTAATAATCAAGTACTTATCAGTTTTAACAGTTTACTTTGCCTGTTTACCTCGCAGAGTAAGTAACCCTTATTGCGCATACCTTTGCCACAGAAATCCAAACTAAAAACTTATGTTAACTATTAAACGAATCATGAAAAGAAAAGAAAAACGCTCATGCAGACTCATTCTTGCCTGCTGCGCTTTGTTACTGTTCATTTCGGTAAATGCATTTGCACAACAGCAAGTCACAGTCACCGGAAATGTGAAAGATGAAAAGGGAGAACCCATCATCGGAGCTAATGTCATTGTGAAAGGCACTGGTACAGGAAGTGTCACCAATGTAGAAGGAGACTTTTCATTGGCAAATGTACAGAATGGCAGCACTCTTGAAATCTCTTTTATCGGCTATCTGAACCAGGATGTGAAAGTCAACGGCACGAAACCCGTCAGCATTATCCTGAAGGAAGACACTAAGATGCTGGATGAGGTAGTAGTGGTAGGTTATGGTGTGCAGCGCAAGTCGGATATGACAGGTGCAGTTGCTTCCGTAAATACCAAAACACTGGAGAACCGCCCGCAGACCAACATCATCCAATCTTTGCAAGGTGCTGTACCGGGCCTGAATATCTCAGTGACCGGAACCAATGCGGAAGGCTCTTCCACCAAGACCCGTATCCGCGGCGAGAACTCCATCACGGCAGACAACAAACCACTGGTTATTTTGGACGGTATCCCCTTTGATGGTCCCTGGTCTGAAATCAATCCGAACGACATCGAATCCATTGAAGTATTGAAAGATGCTTCTTCGGCTGCCATCTATGGTGCCCGCGGTTCGAACGGTGTCATCCTCATCAGCTCCAAGAGAGGCGAAAAAGGCAAACTGACCGTATCCTACGACACCTACATCACCATTGACAATCCCATCAACTTCCCCAACCTCATGAATGGAGCTGAATTCTGGAAGTATAAGACGGAAGCATTGAAAGATGCCAATACCACCCCACCCACAGAAAGCAATCCCGAACCGTGGATGGGATCTATGACCGCCACAGAATTGCGTATGCACGAAGCCGGCATGGATACCGACTGGCTGGACCTGGCAACCCGCACCGGTTTCAAGCAGCAGCACAACATCTCCTTCCGTGGTGGCGTCAACAAAACCAACTATTTTGTCTCGCTGAACTATACCGATGTGAAAGGTACTGCCGTAGGCAACCAATTCAAACGCTACAACATCCGTTTCAACCTCGATCAGGAGTTCACTTCCTGGTTTAAGTTCTCTACCAGTACCCAGTTGGGACGCTACGACCGAAGCGGCAGCAGTGCTTCTTTCTCCAGAGCATTCCGTATGAATCCCCTGGCAGAAGCTTATGACGAAGAAGGCAACATCCGTTCCGCCGCCTGGGAAGATTCCAGCGAAGCTTTCTCTGTAAACCCCTTAAGCAGCCTCAACAACAAGAGCAACGACATACGCTCTAAAGTCATCACCAACAACGTGGTAGAAATAAAGTTGCCGTTCGTCCCCGGACTCAGCTATAAGCTCAATACCGGCTATACGTACCAAAACAGCAGCTGGAAACAGTACCAAGGAATGGACACTTACTACGGCGCACGCTCCAATGGTATTCTGAACACCGACGACTGGCATTCACAAGAGTGGATTCTGGAAAACATCATCACTTATACCCGTGAATTCGGCAAGCACCGCATCTTCTTCACCGGTCTGTATTCTGCACAGAGCTACGAGAAGGAAGGCAACGGGATGGAAGGCAAAGACTTCCCGAACGACGTGATGTACTATTACCAGATATCCAAAGCCGCCACCATGTCCGGCAGTTCCAGCTACACCAAGCAAAACCATATCTCTCAGATGGCACGTCTGAACTATTCATACGACAGCCGTTACCTGTTGACACTAACTGCACGCCGTGACGGCTACTCCGCATTCGGTAGCCAATCCAAGTTCGGTGTATTCCCCTCCATGGCTATCGGCTGGAACATTTCCAATGAACGTTTCTTCCAGGCAAGCCCATTAGCAAAAGTGGTGAACAACCTGAAATACCGCCTGTCATGGGGTAAAAACGGCAACGAAGCGGTAGGTGCCTACACTACATTGCCTGACCTTTCCACCTTCAATTATCTGAAAGACGACCATACTCCCAACTACGGTTTCTATCCTTCCAAGCTGGCTTCTCCCTCACTGGGATGGGAAACTACACAATCCATCAATACCGGTATCGACTTCCAACTGTGGAACGGACGTATCCAGGGAACATTCGACATGTACTGGTCGAAGACAAGCGACCTGTTACTGAACCGCTCCATCCCCACCATCAACGGTACGGGAAATATTACCGAGAATATCGGTGAGACCAAGAATCGCGGTTTAGAGTTGCAGATTACCTCCAACAACATTGCCAAGAAAGATTTCGACTGGTCCACTACCTTCAACCTATCTCACTACAAGACAAAGATCGTGAATGTAGGTCTCTACGATGCCAACGGCAACCCCATGGATGACATCGGTTCCAGATGGTTCATCGGCCAGCCCATCAGCGTGAACTACGACTACCGCTTCATCGGTATCTGGCAGATCACCGACCCGTCTAATCCGAACGGACAGCAAGACCCGAACTATCGCTACTCCATCCCCGGATATATGAAGTATCATGACAAGGACGGTGTGAACGACATCACCCCGGCAGACAAGGAAATCATCGGCTCGGCAATCCCTAAAGTAACAATGGGTATGACGAATACTTTCCGCTACAAGAATGTCAGTCTGAGCGTATTCCTCAATGCCCAACTGGGACAGACCGCCAATAACTGGCTTTACGACGTATCTCACAACTCCTATCGCCAGAACCGCCTCATGGTAGACTTCTGGACACCGGAGAACCCTACCAACAAGTACCCGAAAAACTCACTGGATACTTCTGTAAACCCGATGAGCGCAGGTTTCTATGAAAAGACCGACTTCCTCCGTGTGCAGGATGTCACGCTGGCCTACCGTGTTCCTCAGCGTTGGTTAAAGAAGATTTCCCTGAACCGCCTCGAAGTATATATGAACATCAAGAACCTGGCAACCTGGACAAGCTGGACCGGCCTCGACCCGGAATTTATCAGCGACCAACAGTCCACTCCGCAGGTACGTTCATTCACATTCGGTCTGAAACTTGATTTATAAACCACTAAAACAAAGAGAAACAGTATGAAAAAGCTAAAATATACACTGATAGCACTGCTCGTGCTCTGCATGACCGGATGCAATGAATCCAGTTTTCTGAAAGAAGATCCACGTGCTTCACTCTATCCCGAAAACCTGTTAGTAGATTACAGCGGGTTCCAATCCATGGTAACCAGCCTCTACGGAATGATGCGTAACGAATACCGGCGTGCCGATGCGCTCGGTGGTGGTCTGCCGCTCGTTCTGCACTCTGCATGGGGTTGTGGTGTGGATAATTCATGGAGTAATAATTCACACAGCGACTTTAAATACATGTACTATCCGTCGCAAATTAACCAGACGGACTTGCAGATATTCCAGAACATCTTCCAATGGTGTTACCGCATCATCAACACGGCAAACATGGTGATTTCACGCGCCGAAGGCAGTGGCATCGACTGGAAAGGAACCGAAACCGAAGCTGCCGCCCACAAAAATAAGATCATCGCACAGGCCCGCTTCTTCCGCGCATGGGCTTACCGCCATCTGACGTATTCATTCGGTGCCGTGCCTTTGTCCACCGAAGAAATTACAGGTATGAACTACCGTAACGACTGGGAGCGCAACTCCGTAGAATCCATCCGTGAAGTCATGGAACAGGACTTTACTTTCGCCATGAACAATTTACCGTTGCGTGAAGAAAACAACAGTAAGATTTCAGGAGCCATGGCACGCCACTATCTGGGTGAACTGTACCTGGCAATGGACCAGCCTTCCAAGGCAGTCGAAGTTTTGAAGCCACTGGCAGAAGGTTCCGAATACAGTTTGATAACCAACCGTTTCGGCAAGAACTCCGCCAATCCCGGCTGTCCGTTCATCGACGTATTCCGCACACCGATGTATGCGGACGGAAACACAGAGGTTTTATACGCTTTTGTCAACACGGAACCGGAAAACAGTGCTTTCGGTACAGCCGAGGTTTACATGAAGAGTACGTATAAGAACTATTACTCCAACGACGGTGTCATCAACAAGAGCAATAAGTACGATCCCGACTATACAAGCGGTGCAGCCACTTGGCCTCAGGTGTTCTGGATAAACAACGGTGGTAAAGGTGCCGGACGTTGCGTGCCTTCAAGAGGTGCTTTCCGTCTCTACAACTACAAGGATCAGGGAACTCAGGACGACCGTATATCCGATTATGCAGTGGTATGGACTATTAACGAGAAGGGTTCCGACGGCAAGATTACGGAATTCCTTAACAACGGTAAGATGGTGGTAGACACCACTGTAACCGCCGCTATGCTGGATGATAATAAGACAACTATCAAGAAGTATAACTGGCCCACTACCCGCAAATGGGATTACGTGGCACCGTTACTGGCAAATGGTGACAAGGATGGATGTTATCAGGATATTGTTTATCTCCGCCTCGCCGACACGTACCTGCTTTATGCGGAAGCCTTGCTGAAAAACAACCAGGCAGGTGAAGCCATCAAATGGATTAACAAGGTACGCAACCGTTCCAATGCAGTCAGCATCACAGAAGCTGAACTCACCGCAGGAGGCGTAGATTTCATTCTGGACGAACGTAGCCGTGAACTTCTTTCCGAAGAAGAACGCCGCCACACCCTGATTCGCGTAAGTCAGGAGAAAGGTGGAGATGAACGTGATGTGAACAATTACTTCAAACGTCGTATGCGACAATTGAATGAGATTGCAGGACGCGATGCACGAGGCATGAATTCGTATGATACGCCTGTGTTGTTCCCGATTCCGCAAGAGTTCATTGATTCCAATACAGGTCGCCAACTGGAAAATAATCCGGGATATCTATAAAAGAACTTCACATGTATGAAACGGATGTAAACGGACTGATACTGATATACATAAAACTGATAATAACTTCCAAAGTAAAAATCCGTCGCAGCCGTTTCATCGTGTGTGTTTAATCCAGCTCTATTTATAAACTTAGAACCCTACAAGATATGCCAGTTATAGCCTTCCTACTCTGTATTGTAGTGACTACTTTCACTGCTATTTACCTCTACCGGAAGCTCAATCCGCAAGGAGTATTAATGTTGGCCGGGCTCATCATGCTGACATTTGCCCTCGTGCTCAACGTCCAACCTGTTATTCCGGACAAGCCTACCGGCAGCGTTGTTTTCGATTTGGTGAAGATAGTGGAAGAAACATTCATCAGCAACCTGTCTCGTGCAGGACTGATGATTATGACCATCGGCGGCTATGTAGCCTTTATGAATCACATAAAAGCCACCAATGCCCTGGTGCATATCTCCATGAAACCGTTGGGTTTCTTTCGCCGTTATCCCTACCTGGCAGCTACTGTCACCATTCCCATCGGCCAGTTGCTCTTTATCACTACTCCCTCGGCAGCCGGATTAGGACTCTTGCTTGTCGCCTCCGTTTACCCCGTCCTCATCGGATTGGGAGTAAGCCGCCTCACCGCATTATCTGTCATTGCCGCCGCAACGCTGTTCGACCAGGGCCCCGGCTCGGCAAACACAGCCCTTGCCGCCGAACTTATCGACCAGACCAACGTAGCTTATTTCATTACCCACCAACTCCCATTGGTTATCCCTACCACCTTGGTAGTCATGACTCTGTTTTACTTCAACAATAGGTATTTCGATAAAAAAGAAGCCGCCAGGCAGAGTGCGGAAAATAGTGAAACAACAGAAGTCCCGCAGACCTCTGCCAAACCTGATATCCCATTAATATTCGCCATGCTCCCCATACTTCCGCTTGCGCTTCTCATTGTATTTTCGCCCTATGTGGGCCTGTTCCAGCCTCCCATAACGCTCAATACAACGACTGCCATGCTATTTTCCCTCTTTGTCTCACTCGTATTCGTAGGTTGCCACACACGCAATATGCGGAAAACCTTTGACGCCTTCTCCAGCTTCTGGAAAGGGATGGGAAATGTCTTCGGAAGTGTCGTGACACTGATTGTTGCCTCCGAGATATTCTCCAAAGGACTGATTAGCCTCGGCTTCATCGACTCACTGGTAGATTACTCCACGCATATAGGACTTTCCGGCATTGCCATCGCAGCAGTCTTCGCCCTGATAATCTTCTGTGCGGCCATGCTGATGGGAAGCGGAAACGCGGCTTTCTTCTCGTTCGGCCCGTTGCTGCCCGGAATTGCCGGACAGTTGGGTATGCCTGCCTATTCCCTCGTGCTTCCCTTGCAGTTATCCGCCAGTATGGGGCGTGCCGCATCTCCCATAGCGGGTATCATTGTCGCCATTGCCGGCGTGGCGGGTGTATCGCCCATTGAACTGGCAAAGAGAAATACCCTGCCCCTTATAGGCAGCATCCTGTTCCTGATAGCTTATCATTTCATAACACTATAAAACAACTCCGAATCATGTTCACACTCATTAAAAATGCAAACTTATACTCTCCGGAACATCTTGGCATGAACGACGTTCTGCTGGCAGATGATAAAATAGCCCTCATAGACCGGAAGATAGAACTGACCGGTATTCCATTTGATACCATAGACGCCGGCGGGTGCGCCGTCACCCCCGGCTTTATCGACCAGCACGTCCACATCACCGGTGGCGGCGGACAAACCGGCTATGCTTCCTTAGTCCCCGACGTTTCCATGAGCGAACTGGTGGCTTGCGGGACCACCACCGTGGTAGGACTGCTCGGCACGGACGGTTTCGTAAAAGAACTGACCACCCTTTACGCCAAAACCAAAGCCCTGGAAGATGACGGCCTCAGCGCCTACATGCTTACCAGTTTCTACGGATTGCCTCCCAAAACACTGATGTCCTGCGTAGCCGACGATCTCATCTTCATCGACAAAGTGATTGGTTGCAAACTCGCCATGAGTGACGACCGCAGCGCTTTCCCCACCGAACTAGAGATACTGCGCCTCATCAACCAGGTACGCCTCGGCGGTTTCACTTCCGGCAAAGGAGGTATTCTGCATATTCATCTGGGAGCCTTGTCCGACGGCATCGCCCCGTTGCTGGATATCGCCCGCAAGTATCCCACGCTGATTTCCTACCTCTCGCCTACTCACCTGATACGCACGGAAGCCTTATTCCGGCAAGCCGTAGAATTTGCCTGCATGGGTGGTATGGTAGATTTCTCCACCGGAGGAACCAAATTCGACGCTCCCCATCGCTGTGTCATGAAAGCCCTCGAAGCCCATGTACCCCTCGACCGCATCACCTTCTCCAGTGACGGCCGTGGCGGAGTGCGCCGCACCAATCCCGAAACAGGAGAAACAACCTATCGCCCCGCTCCCCTGCACCTCAACTTGCAGGAGATGACATTGCTCGTAAAAGAAGGTCTGTTGCCTCTGGAACAGGCACTGACCCTTATCACCAGCAATCCGGCACGCAACCTCAAACTGCGTACCAAAGGCAAAATAGCCATCGGTTTCGATGCCGACCTTTGTTTCCTCAATTCCGAGCTTCAACTGACACACGTCATAGCACGCGGCAAACTCGCCCTAAAGGATAAAGAAGTCATTAAAAAAGGGAGGTATGGAGAATGAAAAGACTGATTCTATTTTTTGCCATTGTCTTTCTGGGCGCCGGACTCCGTGCCGCCTCCGTGCTTCCCGTGGGTGAAGGCAAGTTCACCTACAAAGACTATCCGCCTTTTGCCGACCGTCCGGTAGATGTGCACTATTACATTCCGGCTTCGGGCGATGTACGCCGGATGCCCATTGTCTTTGTCTTTGAAGGTGCCGACCGCGGTTTCACCTATCTGCTCAAAGCCTGGAAGCAGGAGGCAGAGAAGCATAAATTCATGGTCTTCATTCCTCACTTCGATTTGGAGAGGTTTCCTTTACCCGATTATCAGGAAATCGGTGTTATGGATGATAAGGATCATACGATACGTCCGGCTGAAAAGCGAACTCCGGCACTGGTTGATAAAATCTTTGAGTACGTCCGCCAATCTTCAGGTAGTGAACGGAAAGGATATATGATTTACGGTCACTCAGCCGGAGGGCAATTTGTGCAGCGTTTCATGCTTTTTCATGACAGCCCGTATGTGGAGAAAGCCGTTATCGGCAGTCCGGGATGGTACACTTTCCCCGATGCTTCGCAAGATTTTCCCTACGGAGTACGCAACATTCCGTATGTCACCCCCGAAACAATCAGGAAGTATCTTGCCAAACCGATTATCCTCCAACTGGCTACGGGAGATACCATCCGCGAATCGTATTTAAGAAAGACTCCCGAAGCCGAAGCACAGGGATGCAACCGTTACGAACGCGGTAATCAGTTCTACCAATACCTCCACCGGATAGCAGCCGAACACAACCGGCCCTGCAACTGGCAGAAAATAGAAGAACAGGGCATCGGACACCACTCCACCGAAATGGGCAAACGTGCCGTTCCTGTCATGTTGGGAGACTCCCTACGTGCACTGTTCATAGGTAACAGCTACACGCAATACAACCGTTTAGTCCGACAAGTGCAGGCCCTTGCCGCCTCCACCAGACACAAGCTTTCTGTAAAATTAGTGGAACATGGCGGCTGGACATTGAAGAAACATGCCGCCAACCCTGAAACCCTGGATGCCATCCGTGAAGGAAACTGGGATTTCGTCATCCTGCAAGACCAAAGTAAAGCGCCTGCCCGCGAAAAGGAATGGGTGCGGGAGAATGTGTACAAGCCTGCCCACTCCCTCGACAGCCTGCGCCGCCTCTACAATCCGAAAGGAAAAACCGTTTTCTACATGACTTGGGGACACGACATCGACACGTATGCCGAAATGCAGCAACGACTGGCTGAAAGTTATTTGGAGATGACCGCGCAACTGAATGCCTGGTGTGCCCCCGTCGGCATCGCCTGGAAGCGTGTCCGCACGGAAAATCCAAGCATCACGCTTTACAATAACGATCACAGCCACCCTTCCCGACAGGGTTCTTATCTTGTCGCCAATGTATTCTGTAGCGTATTTTTTCAGAAACCCTATACAGGCACTTATTATGCCGGACTGCCCGAAGAGGAAGCGCTCTATCTGCAACGCATTGCGCAAGAAACCGTATTCAGCAACCCTTCTCTCTGGAATATCCAGCCCACGGTGCAACCGGAAGAGGTAGCCCGCCGTTTCTATCCCGAACCGGAACAGCAATATTCCACTCCCACCCTCGGCAAGCCGCTTGAAGAAGGTCTGGCTTCCTTATTCGAGATAAATAGGTATTTGAAGGATTTAGCCGACAGGCATCCCGATAAGGTAACGCTGTCTGATATAGGAAAGACTCCACAGGGCAGGGATATCCCCGTGCTCTATTTCGGAACTCCCAACGAGAAAAAGAAAATAAGGGTCTGGATACAGGCAGGACTGCACGGCAACGAACCTGCCGGACCGGAAGCAGCCTGTATGCTTGTCGATTATTTACTGAATACGCCCGAAGGTGCCGAACTATTGAAAAAGGTTTCTCTTGCGCTTGTACCCGTAGCCAATACAGATGGTTATGCCATGCAAAGCCGTAAATCGGGTAGTGGGTATGATTTGAACCGGGATCAAAGTAAACTTGCCGATCCGGTGACTCTTCTTCTTAAAAAAGCGTACAAGGAATGGAATCCCGAAATAGCGCTGGACATCCACGAATTCAATCCTTTCCGCAAGGAATTTGAATTGCTGCGGGGTACTAAAGCAGCTACGGCCGCCGATGTCCTTTTCCTACCCAGCGGGCATTTGAATATCCCTGCCGGAATACGTACACTTTCCAACGGCTTATTCCGTGAAGAAGCAGAGAAGGCATTAGAGGCTAACGGTTATCATTCAGGCTTTTACTTTACACCCAGTGTCAGGAATGATAGTTTGTATGCAATGAAAGATGCCAAGAGTCCGCAATCCAGTTCCACATTTCAGGGACTCACCAATACGGTATCTCTATTCATAGAAATCCGTGGAATAGGATTGGGAAGAGCGTGTTTTACCCGTCGTGCAGAATGTGGTTTTCTGGTATCCCGCAGTCTTTTGGAAACGGCGGCTCTTCATTCAAAAGAAGTAAGAAGTAAGATACGAAAGGCAGTGAAAGAGACTTGCAGCGGAAAGAGTGATATATTCGTCACTTTTCAATCTGCACGGACAGAGCTTCCCGTTACTTTTATTGACCTTGCTAAGAACGAACGTTTTACGGAACCTCTGCCTACTTTCGATGCGCTTCAACTGAAAGCTGAGTTAGTACGCAAACGTCCCAAAGCATATATTCTGCCGGATACCTGCCGGATGCAAGCAGAGAAATTGCGGGCTTTAGGAATAGAAGTAGAAGAGATAGGAAAACCCTTCACAACCACCGTAGAGAAGTATATGGTTACCGGATACAAGAAAGCTACCAAGGAATGGGAAAAGATTTATCCAGTCACAGTATCTACACGGATGGAAAAGGAAAAGAAGAGCTTCCCGGCAGGTTGTTTCATCATTCGTCTTTCACAGAAGAATGCGAACCTTGCGGTAACGCTGTTAGAACCGGAGTCCGTGAATGGCTTTGTCAATTTCGAAGTGGTTCATACGGAGTTGAGGAAAGAGTTGCCGATATACAGGAAAAACTAAAGAGTTACTGATAGACAGGGAAAGCTCCTGACTCCATATTCTTTTATAAGACCGGAAAAATCCGGCATACCCGCTCCCCAATTTCCAGGAACTTTTCCTATCTTTGTAGTGTTGTTGCATTTATCCCGACAATTATGATGTATATGGAAGAAGTTAAGCGAATACCTTACGGCGTGTCCAACTTTGTGGATGTCATTGAACAGAACCAGTATTATGTGGACAAGACGATGTACCTGCCTTTGTTAGAGGAGCAACCCAGTAACTTGTTCCTCATCCGGCCCCGCCGCTTCGGCAAGAGTATCTTCCTGAGCATGATGAGTGCATACTACGACATTGCCCGGAAGGATGATTTCGAACGTCTTTTCGGTAACCTCTGGATAGGTAGTCATCCCACCCGCCTGCAAGGTACATTCCAGATTATGTCGTTCGACTTCTCACGGGTAGGAGGTAGCAGGGAACAATTGGAAGTGAATTTTCAGATTTACTGCACCGGAGAGCTGAACATCTTCATGAACAAATACCATGACTTCTATTCCGACCACATCCGAACTCAGTTCGAAGCAGCTCCCACCTTCGAAGCCAAGCTGCAAGTGATACTGGGAGAAGCCCACCTACGCAACTATCCCCTCTATCTCATCGTCGATGAGTACGACAACTTCACCAATGTGGTACTGAACGAGCATGGCGAAAACGTTTATCACACCCTCACCCATGCCGACGGTTTTTACCGTAATGCTTTCAAAAAGTTCAAAGGTACTTTCGACCGCATCCTTATGATGGGCGTCAGCCCCGTCACACTGGACGACCTGACAAGCGGCTTCAATATTGGTTGGAACATTAGTACCAAACAGCAATTCAACACTATGCTGGGATTCTCCGAGACGGATGTACGCCAGATGTTCCAATATTACAAGGATTGCGAACAACTAAAGGGTGACATCAATGAAATGATAACTGAGATAAAGCCGTGGTATGACAATTATTGCTTCTCTAAACCGAGCTTGACTTGCGACCCAAAGATGTTCAATTGTGACATGGTGCTTTATTATTTAAGGGAAAGAATTGATACCGGAAGTGCTCCCGAAGAAATGATTGATCCCAATACCCGCACGGACTACAGCAAAATGAAGAAACTCCTCAACCTCGACCATCTGGACGGTGACCGTAAAGGCATCATCCGTCGTATCGCGGAAGAAGGACAGATTGTAGCAGACTTAGCCCTCTCCTTTCCCGCCAAGGACCTAGTTAATCCGGAGCTGTTCACCAGCCTACTGTTCTACTACGGTATGCTCACCATCATCGGTACCCGTGGCGACCGTCTCATTCTGGGCATCCCTAATAATAATGTACGTAAACAATACTACGATTATATGCTGGAACAATATCAGAATAAGGAACGCATCAGCCTGAACGACCTGAAGAACCTGTACGATAACATGGCCTTCGACGGCGACTGGCGTCCTGCCATGGAGAAGATTGCCTACGATTACAAAGAGAATTCCTCCGTACGCAGTCTGATTGAAGGCGAGCGTAACATTCAGGGCTTCTTCCAAGCCTATCTCAGCATCAATTCCTATTACCTTACTGCCCCCGAAGTAGAGTTGAACCACGGCTTTTGTGATTTGTTCCTGATGCCTGACCTACAACGCTATCCCGAAGTGGAACACAGCTACATTCTGGAGTTAAAATATCTTCCTACCAAGGAATATGATGCCAAAGGCGAAGCTCAGTGGGAGGATGCTGTAGCACAAATTCACCGCTATGCCGAAGGCCCTAAGGTGCAGTTGATGTGCCAAGGGACAACGCTGCATTGCATCGTGATGCAGTTCTCCGGCTGGGAGTTGGCACGGATAGAAGAGGTGTGACTATGTCGTGAATTATAGCAAATACAACCTCCACAAACCACTTTCCAGATCGAGAATAAAATACACTTTCCCGCGGCACATCACATAAAGAAAATCACCTTTCACAAAGGCACTGAACACGGAATCCAGCGGTAATTTACATCCGCATTTTTCTTCCGGAAAGTCTTTACAGGGAGGTTCCAGCTTGATGCTGGCATAGTCGGAATCGAGCGTAAAACCATATTTTATACTTAATGGGTAGAGCACTTCCCATATTTCGTGTTTCCTCTGTTCTATCATACAGTGGATGGCCTCTGTTATCATTTCATCCTTCGGGGTATTCATATCTTCTTCGGATTTTAAATATTTAAAATCGCCCTCATCCCCCTTATACAAAAAGAAGTCGGACGTATAGTTCATATTTATCCGACGAAAGGTACTGGTATACCCACAGAACCAATAAATACGCTTGCACGCCCGACCCTATATGGTCTGCGTGAAACATCTTTATTGAGGTTCTTGCTTTTTGGCTTAAATAAAATTACCAGTTTTTTCGTCGTCAAAAATAGCTTCAACACGCCGCATTTCTCTTCGGCTAATGCAAAGATAGATGAATTGCAGGGAATAGCCAAAAGGAAGAATGCTTTTTTATGGGATCAGAAAAAGAATAATACATTAACAGAATTCTTCCCTCGTTTAAATTCATAATAACCACTCTGCATTTGCAACAATATCTCAAACTTTTGAGACAGAACTAATAAAGCCCTTTCCATCGAACAACTAACTTTGTACATAATAACCAAGTAAAATCAAACCCAAAACATCATATCATGAAAAACCTCACCTATCTCGGATTATTATCCGTTCCCTTCTGCCTTGGACAGCATGTGTCTGCGCAAACCGCAGAACAAGCGAAGTCAGTATCCCAGCAAAAGCCGAACATCATTTTCATCCTCGCCGACGACATGGGCTATGGAGATGTCTCCGCCTACAACAAAGACTCGCATATCCAAACCCGCCACATCGACCAGATGGCCGCCAACGGCGTAATGTTCACCGATGCTCATTCCTGTTCAGCCGTCAGCACCCCCACCCGCTACGGCATCCTCACAGGACGCTACAACTGGCGTTCCAGTCTCAAAAGCGGTGTACTCTACGGTTACTCCCGCCCTATCATCCCCACCACCCGCAACACCATGGCATCCATGCTGAAAGCAAACGGATATACCACCGCCTGCATCGGCAAATGGCATTTAGGCTGGAACTGGGGCACGAAACCGGGACATGAGAAACCTGACGCCAACGCCCTCAACGACGAAGACGTGGACTACTCTAGACCCATCACCAACGGCCCTGCCGACTTAGGCTTCGACTATTTCTACGGCTTCTGCGGCTCCCTCGACATGGCCCCCTATGTTTATATAGAAAACCGCCAGCCCACCACCACTCAAATAGTCACCGTACCCGCAGGAAAGAAACCGGGCTTCTGGCGTGCAGGCGCCATAGGCAACGACTTCGACCACCAAGACTGTCTGCCCAACCTGACCCATCGCGCAGTAGACTACATTAACCGCCACGCGCAAGACGAACGCCCCTTCTTCCTCTATCTGCCACTGCCCGCCCCTCATACCCCCATCCTGCCCGCCAAAGCCTTCAAAGGAAAAACCGGACTGGGTGATTACGGCGACTTCGTCCTGATGGTGGACGATGTAGTGGGACAAGTGCGCGAAGCCCTGCAACGCAACGGCATAGACTCCAATACCATCGTAGTCTTCACCACCGACAACGGTTGCTCTCCCGCCGGAGGTATCCCCGAAATGGCAGCTAAAGGGCATCATGCCAACTACATCTGGCGAGGCATGAAAGCCGACCTCTTCGACGGCGGTCACCGCGTGCCCACCATCGTGGAATGGGCCAACGGTGCAGGCCGAGGCACCTGTGTACAAACTGTCTGCCTTAACGACTTCTACGCCTCTTTTGCCGCCCTCAACCATTATCCCCTGAAAGATAACGAAGCGGAAGACAGCTACAATATTCTTCCCCTCATCCGGAATCCGCACCACGCGCCAACCATCCGTGAAGCCACCGTGCACCACTCCATCCGCGGAGAATTTGCCATCCGTAAAGGGGCCTGGAAACTGTTGTGTTCCCCCAGTTCCGGCGGTTGGAGCTACCCCAAGCCGGGTGTGGACAAGGAAGCCATTGCCCAGCTCCCACCGATACAACTCTATAATATGAAAGACGATCCCACCGAAAGCAAAAATGTCTATCAGGAGCACCCCGAAATAGTCAGCGAACTGAAAGACCTGTTGCAAAAGTACATCCGCGAAGGCCGTAGCACTCCGGGCAAGGCACAGTCCAACGATGCCGTGAACAAATGGGAGCAAATCAAGGGAATCATGCACGATGATTGACAGATTTCCGGCAAAAAAAGACAGACGGAAGCACTCGTCTGAAAGCTAATTTTGAAGAAGAAATAAAAAAAATATCATTTTTTGCTTGCATATAAGAGAAAAGTATTACTTTTGCCACGAAATTAAAAACAAAAAGAAAACGAAAGTATGAATTTGTTTACTTATACATATTACTTCTTTTTTTACTTTTACTTTAGCCAGAAAGTAGAGCGGGAGTTTGTATGTGTCAAGTGACAGTGATGCTTAAGAACTGAATAGAGAACTAAAGTAATATACTTAATCCCGCTCCATTGTATGGAAGCGGGATTTTTTTTTAAAGAAACAGTATGAAAAGAATAGCCATTCAAGGAACATTAGGGTCGTATCACGACATCGCCGCACACAAGTACTTCGAAGGAGAAGAAATAGAGTTAATCTGTTGCGCTACTTTTGAGGACGTGTTTGCAGCCGTGAAGAAGGACAGCAAGACCATAGGAATGTTGGCAATAGAGAATACCATTGCAGGTAGTCTGTTGCACAACAACGAGTTGCTGCGGCAGAGCGGGACACAAATCATAGGCGAATACAAACTACGCATATCACACAGCTTTGTCTGCCTGCCCGATGAGGACTGGAACGATCTGACGGAAGTCAACTCCCACCCCATCGCACTGATGCAATGCCGCGAGTTCCTTGCCCAGCACCCGAAAATGAAAGTAGTGGAAGCGGAAGACACCGCCCTCAGCGCCGAAATCATCAAGCGGGAGAACCTGAAAGGACACGCCGCCATTTGTTCCAAGGCCGCTGCCGAGCGTTACGGCATGAAGGTGTTGCAGGAAGGCATCGAAACAAACAAGCACAACTTCACCCGTTTTCTGGTAGTTGCCGATCCTTGGCAAGTAGACGAAATACGCCGCCATCCGCACCCGGAGACCAACAAGGCAAGCATGGTATTCACACTGCCCCACACGGAAGGGAGCCTCTCGCAAGTACTGTCCATCCTTTCATTCTACAGCATCAACCTGACCAAGATACAGTCGCTGCCCATCATCGGACGGGAATGGGAATACCAATTTTACGTAGACATTGTTTTCGACAACCTACTGAGATATAAACAATCCATCGCGGCCATCACACCGCTAACCAAAGAACTTAAAATATTAGGCGAATATGCAGACGGAAAATCAAACATCTAAGATCAAGCCCGCCGACCGGTTGGCCAGCGTGAGCGAATACTACTTCTCCAAGAAGTTGAAAGAGGTGGCACAAATGAATGCCGAAGGAAAAGACGTAATCAGCCTCGGAATCGGCAGCCCCGACATGCCTCCCTCGGAAGCAACCATACAGACCCTGTGCCGCGAAGCACAAAACCCTGACGGACACGGTTATATGCCCTATGTAGGCATCCCCGAACTCCGCCGCAGCTTTGCCGCCTGGTATAAGAAATGGTACGGTGTGGAGCTGAATCCTAATACCGAGATACAGCCGCTCATCGGTTCGAAAGAAGGTATCCTGCACGTCACACTCGCCTTCGTCAATCCGGGCGAACAGGTATTAGTCCCCAATCCGGGCTACCCCACTTATACTTCATTGAGCAAGATACTGGGCGCGGAAGTCATCAACTACAACCTGAAAGAGGAAAACGGCTGGATGCCCGACTTCGACGAACTGGAAAAGATGGACATGAGCCGCGTAAAACTGATGTGGACCAACTATCCGAACATGCCGACCGGAGCCAACGCCACCCCGGAACTTTATGCAAAACTGGTAGATTTTGCACGCCGTAAGGACATCGTGATTGTAAACGATAACCCGTACAGCTTCATCCTAAACGACCACCCCCTCAGCATTCTCAGCGTGCCGGGCGCCAAAGAGTGTTGTATCGAGTTCAACTCCATGAGCAAGAGCCACAATATGCCGGGCTGGCGTATCGGTATGCTGGCAAGCAACGCCGACTTTGTGCAATGGATACTGAAAGTGAAGAGCAACATCGACAGCGGTATGTTCCGCGCCATGCAACTGGCAGCCGCCAACGCCCTGGAAGCCGAACAGGAATGGTACGACGGAAACAACAAGAACTACCGCAACCGCCGCAACCTGGCCGGGGAAATCATGCATGCACTGGGATGTACATACGATGAAAAACAGGCAGGTATGTTCCTCTGGGGAAAAATTCCCGATAGCTGCGCCGATGTTGAAGAACTGACTGAAAAGGTGTTGCACAACGCACGCGTGTTCATCACACCGGGATTTATCTTCGGAAGTAACGGAAAACGGTATATCCGCATCTCGCTTTGCTGCAAAGACCATAAATTGGAAGAAGCATTGAAACGCATCAGGGAGATGAAGTAATATATTTACAGAAGACACAGAGAAATATCTATACAATAAAAATATAATTGAACAAAAATAAAAGAATATGGAACTTGAATTAGAATCGATTTTGCTGCCGGGTATTGAGGACAAACGTCCCATGGTAATTGCAGGTCCTTGCAGCGCCGAGACAGAAGAACAAGTAATGTGCACCGCCAAGCAACTGGCCGAAAAGGGAATGAAGATATTCCGTGCAGGAATCTGGAAACCGCGTACCAAACCGGGTGGTTTCGAAGGTGTAGGCGTAGACGGTCTGGCATGGCTGAAAGAGGTGAAGAAAGAAACCGGAATGTACGTTTCTACCGAAGTAGCCACTTCGAAGCATGTATACGAGTGTCTGAAAGCAGGTATCGATATCCTTTGGATTGGCGCACGCACCACTGCCAACCCGTTTGCCATGCAGGAAATTGCCGATGCACTGAAGGGTGTGGATATTCCTGTATTTGTGAAGAACCCGGTAAACCCGGATCTGGAACTCTGGATCGGTGCTTTGGAACGTATCAACAATGCTGGTCTGAAACGTCTGGCAGCCATCCACCGCGGTTTCAGCAGTTACGACAAGAAGTTGTACCGCAATCTGCCGCAATGGCATATCCCCATCGAGTTGCGTCGTCGCATCCCGAACCTGCCGATCATCTGCGACCCCAGCCACATCGGTGGTAAGCGCGAACTCATCGCACCGCTTTGCCAGCAGGCTATGGACCTCGGTTTCAACGGCCTGATTATCGAAAGCCACTGCAACCCCGACTGCGCATGGAGCGATGCTTCGCAGCAAGTGACTCCGGACGTACTGGATTACATCCTGAACCTACTCGTCATCCGTAAAGAGACCCAGACCACGGAAAACCTCAGCGAACTGCGCAAGCAGATTGACGAATGCGACAACAACCTGATGCAAGAACTTGCCAAGCGTATGCGTGTGGCACGTGAAATCGGTACGTTCAAGAAAGAACATGATATGACGATCCTGCAAACGGGACGTTATAATGAAATTCTGGACAAACGCGGTTCACAAGGTGTGCTTCTGGGCGTGGATTCGGAATTTATCAAGAAGGTATTCGAGCTGATACACGAGGAGAGTGTGAGGCAACAAATGGAAATAATTAATAAGTGACAAACTACAGGCTACAAACTACCAGTGGCTGCGCCATCATATCGCAGGATACTCGTAGCTTGTAGCTCGTAATTTGTAGCTAATAACACTAAATTTATGCGTATTTTAATACTCGGAGCCGGCAAGATGGGCTCTTTCTTTACAGATATTCTAAGTTTCCAACATGAAACGGCAGTGTTCGACGTGAATCCGCACCAGTTGCGTTTTGTCTACAACACGTATCGTTTCACCACGTTGGAAGAGATAAAGGACTTCGAACCGGAGTTGGTAATCAATGCCGCCACGGTGAGATATACGCTGGACGCATTCCGCAAGGTTCTACCTATGCTACCCAAGGATTGTATCATCAGTGATATTGCCTCGGTGAAGACGGGATTGAAGAAATTCTATGAGGAAAGTGGCTTCCGTTATGTATCGTCGCATCCGATGTTTGGTCCTACGTTTGCCAGCCTCAGTAATCTGAGCAGCGAGAATGCTATCATCATCAGTGAAGGTGACCACCTGGGAAAAATTTTCTTCAAGGACCTTTACCAGACGCTCCGCCTCAATATCTTCGAATATACTTTCGACGAGCATGATGAAACGGTAGCTTATTCTCTGTCTATTCCTTTCGTCTCTACGTTTGTTTTTGCAGCGGTAATGAAGCATCAGGAGGCTCCGGGTACTACGTTCAAAAAGCACATGGCTATTGCTAAGGGTTTGCTGAGTGAGGATGATTACTTGCTTCAGGAAATTCTCTTTAATCCGCGCACTCCCTCGCAAGTGGAAAATATTCGTCTGGAGCTGAAGAATTTGCTGGAAATTATCAGTACGAAGGATGCGGAAGGGATGAAGCAGTATCTGACGAAAATTAGGGAAAAGATAAAATAGATAGGTGAGATTAAGGGATTGAAGAGAGGGGAGGTACGGAAAAGGAAATGGGGCTTCTCTCGTAACTACTCAGGTATCTTTTCCTGAAAATTGAAAAAGTAATCCAAACTCTCTTA